>ULRA01010679.1_pt1 | contig 32870 bp, 27 predicted proteins | sample 1954981 | NCBI WGS metagenome assembly ULRA01 (sample SAMEA4835669, study PRJEB28245) | human gut metagenome | biome: gut microbiome; material: fecal sample | place: Denmark | collected 2008
ATTAATTTTTTAACTAGTCCATTTTTATTGGACACTAATGATAAAACATAGAAAAAGTCTAAACAAGGATAGAAAATACTAACCACAACATATCAATATGGGACATTGACCCGTATTGATAAAAGAATAAGAAAAACATTTCCTATACTGATTTATAACCATACACTATCAAGAACATTATCATTTCATTTTAGTTCGAAAAATCTTTGTCTACTTTTGTTACTCTGTAAACTTGAATGTATGATAGAAATAGATGATAGATTAAGCGAAAAGTTCCACCAACAAATGGATGGAATATATGCACAAGACGAGGAACAACGCCTGTGTCTTATTGCGCAGTCATACTCTATTTGTGAGAACTCCATTGCCGTATTAAGTAATTTGCGTATAGGGAAAAGCCATATTTTTTTCGGTAAGTCTTGCAGTATATTGGGATTAGGTAAACCAAACACCATTCAGACGGTTGATTCTGTATGGGAGGAAGAGATTTACAATCGGATTCATCCGGATGACTGGAAAAAGCGATGCCTGCAAGAATTAACTTTTTTTCCGTAAGATATCTTCATCTCATTCAAAAGAATCATTCTCATGGTACCTTGAAAATACGATGCGAATGTGTGGAAAAGATGGTAAATTCCACTATTGGAAGCATCGTATCTTTTACTTCTCAGGCAACGGACAACAAGGAATAAGTTATTCTCTCTGCTTATATAATTTGACATCCGAAAATAGCGAAGCTGCTTATTTGATAAATACGATGACGGGAGAGAGAAAAATCCTTCTGACGGACGAGAATCAACTTCTTTCTGCTCGGGAAAAAATTATATTGCAAATGATACAAACTGGAACATCCAGTAAAACGATTGCAGAGCAATTGAAAATCAGTAAACATACTGTAGACCGCCATAGACAGAATATCATAACCAAACTACGAGTAAATAACACCATCGAGGCGTGTCATAAAGCAAAAAGATTAGGAATGATAGATTAATCGAATAACCATCACATTTATCATTACGCAGAAGGATTATTCTTTCTACATGGATACTGATAGAAATGGGATATAGCTATATGAAACTATAATATTTTGTTCAGAACATAAAATATTTTAATTACTTACTCAAAGCAAAATTGAATATGACAGCATGGGATAAAATGCAGAAGCATCAAATCTACAATGATTTTGATCCTGATTTGTTTGAACTAAGAGTTAAAGCAAAAAAACTATTTAAAGAATTTAACCGCACCGAAGACGAAGAGATTGAACGACGCCAAGAAATCATGCGACAACTCTTCAAGAAAGTAGGTGAACGTGTTTGGATGGAACCGGACTTTACCTGCGAATTCGGTAAAAACATTACAATTGGAAACGATGTCTATATCAACTTCGGGTGTACACTTCTTGATTGCGGACAGATAACAATAGGCAATCACACACTATTAGGCTCTAATGTAAGTGCATATTCGGGTAATCATTCACTCGATGCAGCAGAACGAACAGCCGGTGCCTTAGTACCTAAGCCTATTACCATAGGAAACAGAGTCTGGATTGGAGGCGGTAGCACAATTCTCAGCGGAGTTACTATAGGTGATGATAGTGTTATTGGCGCCGGTAGTATCGTAACTCATGACATACCTTCAGGTGTCTTAGCTGCCGGAAATCCTTGCCGTGTATTAAGGAAAATCACAGATAAAGATAAAGTTGGCTATTCTATATAATAAATAGTCTTTTCAGCATAAAGCGAGGATATCAAAATAACATTTGGGGAAAGGATAGCTCTCAATCGGATGAACACAGAAATACTTGGTGACTGACAATATAAAAACAAAAAAGGTGTGAAACCTAAGTTTATTTATCGTTACTTACTTGACCTCTTCTAAAAAAACTTTAGCTGATTATCAAAAGGTTACAAACGTCATGATACAAATATGGTAATTTTATACCGTAACTATTTAGAGACAAAAAATGGGGTAAAAAGCACTATAAAAAATGGATTTTGAATCTCAAAATAAGGCATGGCGAAATTATGGGATTTTTTTGATAATTAGGCTACTACCAATTACATTGAATAATAGATAAGATGAAACGACACTGGGCTTACTCAATTGTCAGTGTGTTATGAAAGTTATTTCACTTTCAGTCTTTCCAAAGACTCTCATTCTTCCAATCGTCTGGAAATCCCATGGCATGGATGTCAATTGACGGATAACGGTTCAAAAGATCTTTGAACCTCAAAACAAACGAATGGTTTGGATTGATCGTATTCAGCAAGTATATAATCATGCTTAATACAAAATAGATCTGCGGTGTGCCGTTAGCTGGCAATTTGATGAAAGTATTGCGCGGAGAGCGTGGCATCAATGGACGGATACTTAAAGTTTTGTTCCACAAACGGCTGTGGTGCGCACAGATATTCCGTACGTACACAACACTATGCAACCATGATGCGAAAACCTTATCAGCCAGCCCAAAGTATGCGGCTATGGAACGCTTGGTCTTTCCTGGTAACAAATTTTCGTACAATATGGAGAGTGTTCCGAATGAGGTTATTTCCATTGTTATCCAGCTTGGTGGAAAATGGTTGGAATATTTCGTCTTGAACGCTTTTATGAACTCTTCATCGCTGCGGCTGTATTCTTCGTCAATTTTTGACAATAACTTTGCATGTCGAACGGGGCTTGAGAAAAGCGAGGAATCTTCAAACCAATATGCACCGTACTGCGAAGAAAGAATATATGCTGTCTGCGTACGTACTGCTACCTCTATCTTTTCAATCTCTGCAATAATCAGTTTTCGGAGTTCACTGTCAAACTTATAAATATTATAGGCTGTTTCAAATGTACTGCCCGGTTTGAAAATATGTTGTTGTTTGTCAGCCAGAAGAGGATACCAATAACCGCTCAGACGATAATAACTGATATTCTGCAACAAGTGTAGGGCTTTTGGCTCATCTCCGAAAACCATTCCTCTTTGTTTGAGCAGGTTTATCTGGCCGATAAAAGATATGAGATGCTTGGGATAAGGAATTTTATTCGCTTTCGTCTCCATGAGTATATAAAATAAAAAGCTCACCCTGAGCGCGCTGTTCTTATGGGAAGCGGGGTAAGCATGTTGCTGCAAAAGTAACACATTTTTTCTGTTTTACAAAAAAATCATCAGCTTTTCTCGTTTCTTTCTATATTGCATATCACTTTCCTGTTATAAACAGAACTCTTTTATCCCATGTTTCACCATTCAGCTGTACAACCTAGGCAGAGTTATTTTATTGCGAAAATACCTGCCCGTCACAATTCTGATAATGCCGATTGACAGTCATAGGGATGAACTGAAAAATATTCCTCTCTATTGTAAGCGATTAACGTATTTTTCCGTTCAGCTTTACTTGGTTGTTCTTTGTTGCATCCATGACAGAAATATAAAGATGGTAGCAGTTAGGCAAAACAGAAGGAAAAATAAAGCGACATACAATGCTTACTTACAGTTTGTCTGCTATTAGTTCTTTACAAGAAGACGATTATTAAGGTATTATGAAGTGTTTTGTACTAAGAAACCTTTCGTTTTTATCGAAAATTATGATCTCATTGTAAAAGCAATAAAAAATTCCACTGCGTAAAATGTAAAGTTACCTAATAAATAATTGAATATAAAATAGTTATAAGCGTAAATTAATATACAATATAGGCTTATCAAATGATATATGAAGTAATTAAGCAGGAGAAAGAGTAAAATTAATTAGAATTTGGAGAACAATCTAACTTTATTCAGCTATTCTTTACTAAGAAGGCGTAAAGAATATGCCATTAAAATGCGGTGTCTAATTAAGATCTTAATATACTGTAATTGAATGATTTATATGATTGTTTGTTGCACATTATCTACTAATTTGTTGTGGTACAAATAAGCCATAAAAAAACAATAAACATAGATAGAAAAACACCAAATATAACAACAAAAAAAGGTGTGGAATCGTCTGATTTCCACACCTTTTCTTATGGATGTTTATCGTTTATTTACCGATATTATTTAACCTCTTCGAAGTCAGCATCCTGTACATTGTCATTGTTCTTATTGCTTGAACCCTGACCTGCATTGCCGTTTGCCTGACCTGCATTAGGACCAGCCTGAGCACCGCCCTGTGCACCTGTCTGAGCGTACATTTCAGCACTTGCAGCCTGGAAAGCTGCCTGCAATTCAGCGCTTGCAGCATCGATACCAGCCAAATCCTGAGCCTTGTGAGCATCTTTCAGTTTCTGGAGAGCTGCTTCGATAGGAGCCTTCTTGTCAGCCGGAATCTTATCACCAAGATCTTTCAACTGATTTTCAGTAGTGAAGATCAAGCTGTCGGCCTGATTCAGCTTATCGATACGTTCCTTTTCTTTCTTATCAGCTTCAGCGTTAGCTTCTGCTTCAGCTTTCATACGTTCGATCTCTTCCTTGCTCAAGCCAGATGAAGCTTCGATACGGATAGCCTGTTCCTTACCAGTTGCCTTATCCTTAGCAGAAACTTTCAAGATACCGTTTGCATCGATATCGAAGGTTACCTCAATCTGAGGAACACCACGACGAGCCGGAGCGATACCTGTCAAGTTGAACTGACCAATTGACTTGTTCTGAGCAGCCATCGGACGTTCACCCTGCAATACGTGGATAGTAACTTCTGTCTGGTTATCAGCCGCAGTAGAGAAGACTTCACTCTTCTTGCACGGAATAGTCGTGTTGGCATCGATCAACTTGGTCATTACACCACCCATTGTTTCAATACCCAATGTCAACGGAGTAACATCCAGCAATACGATGTTGCCTACACCAGCTTCTTTGTTCAATACGGCACCCTGAATACAAGCACCTACGGCTACTACTTCATCCGGATTTACACCCTTAGAAGGAACTTTGCCGAAGAAGTCTTCAACCAGTTTCTGTACAGCCGGGATACGTGAAGAACCACCAACCAAGATGACTTCATCGATATCTGCATTGTTCAAACCAGCATCGCTCATAGCTTTCTTACATGGTTCAAGACAAGCCTGAATCAAGTTGTGAGCCAAAGCTTCGAATTTAGCACGAGTCAATGTCTTAACCAAGTGTTTAGGAACACCGGCCACCGGCATGATGTACGGCAGGTTGATTTCAGTTGATGTAGAAGAAGACAATTCAATCTTAGCTTTTTCAGCAGCCTCTTTCAAACGCTGCATAGCCATCGGATCAGTTGTCAAGTCAGCACCTTCATCATTCTTGAATTCCTGTACCAACCAGTCGATGATAACCTGGTCGAAATCATCACCACCCAGGTGAGTATCACCGTTAGTTGACAAAACTTCGAATACACCGCCACCGAATTCCAGGATAGAGATATCGAATGTACCACCACCAAGGTCAAATACGGCAACCTTCATATCCTTGTTAGATTTGTCGACACCGTAAGCCAGAGCGGCAGCAGTCGGTTCGTTCACAATACGTTTTACATCCAGACCTGCAATCTGACCAGCTTCCTTAGTAGCCTGACGCTGAGAATCTGAGAAGTATGCCGGAACGGTGATGACAGCTTCTGTAACTTCCTGTCCCAGATAATCTTCGGCTGTCTTTTTCATTTTCTGAAGAATCATTGCTGAGATTTCCTGCGGAGTATACAGACGTCCGTCGATGTCTACACGCGGAGTATTATTTTCGCCTCTTACTACTGAGTAAGGTACACGTGCAATTTCTTTCTGAACCTGATCGTAAGTTTCACCCATGAAACGTTTGATAGAATATACCGTACGTTTCGGGTTTGTGATAGCCTGACGTTTAGCAGGATCACCTACCTTACGTTCACCGCCGTCTACGAAACCTACTACTGAAGGAGTGGTACGTTTACCTTCGCTGTTGGCAATTACCACCGGTTCGTTACCTTCGAATACTGCAACACATGAGTTTGTTGTTCCTAAGTCAATACCAATAATCTTTCCCATAATTGTATCTATTTTATTTATTTTTTATTCAAGTTTACTCTGTAATGCCGAAGCATTACGCCCTATTTAAGACAAATGGTGTGCCAAAAAGCAAAAACGACAATTTGTCAGAAAAGCCTGACAGCCCCGGCAAGCTCTCCGCCAAAATTTACAGATAAAATGGCATGACATCATCCGTTTCGGCAGTTTCTTCCGAATCTATGCCAGATATTCTCTGGCACACGAGGAGAAAGCATAAAGAATATCCGCAGGTTCCAATCTGCTTTTGTACAAAAGTTTTTGTTTTTTGTACAAAGACATCCGGTTTCTGTACAAAAACCGGCCAACTATTCCCGTTATTTTTTTGAAAGATCGAAACAATCGGTCTGTTTCTCCTTATTATATATAAGCACTTCAGTTTGTATTCCTTTTTCGGATCAGCCAGCACAAGCTTAAAACGTCCAGCAACTGCCCCGCCACGAAATGAGCGTTTATTAAAAATAGAGCCTAATAGTTAAAACTCCTATATCTATGTTGTCTGAATAAGACTTTGAAAAGTATTTTCTTACATTTGTGTTCGCAATGAAAAAACGAAACTTGTTTATAGTAAGTATAATGTTACTGCTGGCGTTTCCTTTGGGCATTTCTGCACAAAAACAAGTAGTAAAAGGGCGTGTCGCTCTATTCGGCACTTCCCAGAAAGCCGATATTTTGCCATATGCCAACATCAGTTTGATGCAATTGCCCGATTCCACTTTTACACAGGGTACGGTAAGCGATGAACAAGGAAAGTTTATCTTCTCATTTTTGCGAAAGCCGGGAGTCCGCTACCTGATAAAGGTATCGTACACGGGATGTACGTCCGTATATCAGTCTATACCATCAAAACCAGACACCATACAATTGGGCACCATCAAGCTAAAAGACAACCCGTTACATCTGAAAGAAATTGTTGTAACAGCCCCGCTGAAACCCATGGAGCAAAAGGGAGATACCACCATTTACAACGCCGGTGCCTACCCTACTCCCGAAGGGGCTTATCTGGAAGAGCTGGTCAAGCGTATTCCGGGACTGACGTACGATTCTAAAGACCAGACAATCACGTACAACGGTCATACGATAAAGGAAATTACTGTTAACGGGAAAGATTTCTTTAAAGGCAACCAGCAGGTTGTACTGGAAAACCTTCCTGCCAAATTCATCAGCCAGTTGAAAGTATACGACAAGCCGACCAAAGAGGAAGAAGCTACAGGCATCAAATCGACAGAAAAGAATTATGTACTCGATCTTCAGACCAAAAAGGAAGTCAACAATGCACTGCTCTTATCTGCCGAAGCCGGATATGGTACGCACAAGAGGCGTGACATCAACGGGAAAATCATGCGTTTCAATGAAAGCGGTGATAATTTTATGGTCAACGGACAGTCTACCAACCGTTACTCTACTACACCTTACGAAGGAAATATATCAAATACCGCAGGAGTCAGCATCACTAAAGTAAAAGATAAAATAGAGGTTTCAGGAAATCTCAGTTATTCGAACGACCGGAACGGCAGTGAATCGAGTTCCTATAGTGAACAATACATGACCACTGCCAACCAGTATGCCATCTCCGAGTCCAGCAGCCGAAGCAAAAGCTACCGGATAAACGGAAGTGCGGACGTTACCTGGAAGATAGATGACAAGACAACTTTCAATTTTTCCGGAACCGTCAACTCCAACAACAACAAAAGCAACAGCCAGAATCGGGAAGCTACATTCGACACCAATCCGGAAGTCGACACACAACGCCCGTTTGCCCAGTTTGAACAAACTGACCCGGCCACCCGCATCAACGACAGCAGGAGTCAATCACAGACGCAGGGCCGGAATATCAATTACAACTTCAGTACGAGCCTTATCCGAAAGCTGAATAAAAAAGGGAACAATATCAGCCTGAATTTTTCTACTTATCAGCAAACGGACAATACGAAATATTATACCTTGTCATCCACGGATTACTATCGGTTGCAAAACTTGACTGGAAAAGATTCTGTACTGTACCGTAACCAGTATCAGCACACGCCAGGCAAGGAACAGCAGTATACACTAAATCTGGCATATACACAGGTACTGACTGAAAAGTCACGCTTGCAGTTCTCCTATGGCTTCAACAGCAACAAAGAGAGGCTGAATAGCAATACCTACGATTTAAGTCCTTGGGAGGTTTCGAATATGCCTTTCGGAACATTGCCTGGAGGTTATGAATCAAACAATATCGACAGCCTGACCAGTCGTAGCAACAGCCGGACGACGGGACAAAATCTCTCCGTATTGTTTACATACAATGGTGAAGTGTGGGGAGTGCGAAGCTCACTGACCGCTACTATTCAGAAGCGCACCATCGAAGAAAGCACTGGCAGCCAGCTGGCCGATACAACGATCAACTCAGTGGAATGGAGACCCAATCTGACCATTACCTACCGGAGCGGCGATAACTATGGCATGATCAGCTACAACGGCAGCACCTCACAGCCTGCGTTGCGCGACTTAATTGCACCTACCGACTACAGTTCGCCTTTGAATGTCACTCGCAGCAATCCCAACCTTCACGCTTCGTATACACATTATATATATGCTATGTTCAGCAATTTCCGCAAGGGGATCATGGTAGGACTGAACTGGAACCAGCAAATCAACGCAGTAACACGTGCCACCCTATATAATACAGAAACCGGAGGCAGAGAAACGTTTCCGGTCAACATCAATGGAAACTGGTACTTATCGGGGAATGCTTCCTACGACAAACGGCTCAATCAGTTCCGGATATACGTCATGGGGTCCGGCAACTTCAATCAGAACGTAAGTCTGATAAACGAAGGTTATGAAGACAATATGCCTCAACGAAGCAATACACATACTACCGGACTGAACACTGACCTGAGATTGTCTTACCTGCCCTCGTGGGGAAACATCGATCTGAACGGGAAATGGACATTCTACCAGTCGAAAAACTCGCTACAGAACCGGAACACTTATACACGTGTCTATACACTGGGACTGGAAACTTCCGCCAACCTGCCCGGCGATTTCATTTTCCAGACCGATGCCAATTACCGTTTCCGTAACGGTACAGGCATCTCGGGCAACGATGACAATGAAATATTATGGAACATCAAGCTTTCATGGAAATTCCTGAAAGAAAAACGAGCTGAGCTCTCCCTTTACTGGGCAGATATTCTGAACCAGCGAAAGAGTCTGACGCGCAGCGCCGGTGCTACAGGCTTCTATGAGTACTACGAACAGCAGCTCAGAGGATATGTCATGGTTTCTCTGAAATACGAACTGAACAGCATGAACTAAAGATTTGCTCCAGCCAAAATAAAAAACCGATGTTCTTTCCCTCTACGGAAAACAACATCGGTTTTATCTCTATACAAAGCGATTATTACTCAGACAACTTATCGCCAGTGTTCTTTGTCAGTTTCATCACTTCTGTTCCTCCTTCATCGAGCAATGACAAAGATGATTTATCATCGTTCAACGTAAAGCTTGCCACTTTATTAAGAGCCTCCAGAATCGTTCTTTCCGTATCCATATCCGGACATGCCATCATGGTAGAAATCATCTGAGAGAATTTCAGCGAATTAGCCTTGTTGCCTTCTTGTGTAAACCCACCGTTTACAACGTTACAACTGGCATTTCCATGTACCGTTTTCTCCTCTACGTTGAATGCCAGGAAAGGAGTTTTTTCCTGTTTGCCCAATTCTGTACCATTCACCGACGAAATGATCCACTCACCTGCCAGGTCATTCACAGACACTTCAGGAACTTGCCGTTTTTCCAAACTGATGACTGTATTGCCATCGGCATCGGTCAAAGCCACGCCATCTGCTGTTTCCGCATAGCCGTTCACCTTATTCAATGCCCCAATCACCTTATTTTCAATATCCATATCCGGACACATCATACGAGATGTAGCCACTTGAGTAAAATGAATAACGCCCGGCTTCAGTGAATCCAGCACCAAAGTTCCCATCATATTATTACATCCGGCATTACCATAAATACGCTTAGCTTCCACATCCATGCCGATATAAGGCATTTCACTTGTATTTATTTTTTCGCCATCTACGGCCACAATGTTCCACTCGCCTGCCAAATCTACTTTCGGCATGTTCTTACTACTGCTGCATCCAGTCATCGCCATCATCAAAGCTCCTGTACAAACAGCAGTTACTCCCCAAAACTTCGTCTTCATATCAGTCATATTTATATTAAAAAATTAAATCCATTAACTTAAAATATTACAAATCTCTTGCTTAAATAACAAAGATGGCATCAAATAGTTTACCAAAACCAACTTTATCTATTACAAAAATACGGATATAATCGGAATACTGCATGAGGTTTTAGAAAATTTCTTATCTTTGCATATTGAACGGTAACGTTTACCGGGCATTTAAGATTATAATTAAGATAAATGAGTAAAGTATTAATTATCGGTGCAGGCGGTGTAGGTACCGTTGTTGCACACAAAGTGGCTCAGCATCCTGAAGTATTCAGCGAAGTGATGATTGCCAGCCGCACCCAGTCAAAATGTGACGCGATTGTAAAAGCAATCGGTAATCCCAACATCAAAACCGCTAAGGTAGATGCAGACAATGTAGACGAACTGGTGGCTTTATTCAATGGTTTTAAACCCGAAATCGTTATTAACGTAGCTCTTCCTTATCAGGACCTGACCATCATGGAAGCTTGTCTGAAATCCGGCGTAAACTACCTGGATACGGCAAACTATGAGCCGAAAGACGAAGCTCACTTCGAATACAGTTGGCAATGGGCATACAAGAAACGCTTTGAGGAAGCTGGCCTGACCGCAATCTTGGGATGCGGATTCGACCCGGGAGTAAGTGGTGTCTATACGGCTTATGCTGCCAAACATCACTTCGATGAAATCCAATATCTGGATATCGTCGACTGTAATGCAGGAAACCATCATAAGGCATTTGCTACAAACTTCAATCCGGAAATCAATATCCGCGAAATTACCCAGAACGGACGTTATTATGAAAACGGCAAATGGATTACAACCAAACCGCTGGAATTCCATAAGGACTTGACTTACCCGAACATCGGTCCGCGTGACTCTTACCTGTTGTACCACGAGGAACTGGAATCATTGGTCAAGAATTTCCCGACCATCAAACGCGCACGCTTCTGGATGACGTTCGGACAGGAATACCTGACTCACTTGCGTGTCATTCAGGATATAGGTATGGCAAGTATCGAACCGATCAACTATAATGGAATGGAAATCGTTCCGTTGCAGTTCCTGAAAGCCGTATTGCCTAACCCGCAGGATCTGGGCGAGAACTACGATGGAGAAACTTCTATCGGTTGCCGTATCCGTGGCGTAAAAGATGGAAAAGAACATACTTATTATGTATATAACAACTGTTCACATCAGGCTGCTTACAAGGAAACAGGCATGCAGGGCGTAAGCTATACTACTGGAGTACCTGCCATGATTGGTGCCATGATGTTCCTGAAAGGCTTATGGAAACGTCCGGGTGTATGGAACGTAGAAGAATTCGATCCGGATCCGTTCATGGATGCTCTGAATAAATACGGACTGCCCTGGCACGAAGTATTCGATGGCGACCTCGAACTTTAATACTCTCTTTGGAAATCGCGGGTAATTTATTTTATCCGGTATGTATTTTATCTAATAAAAATTAAGAATGTGATGTAAGAAGTATACATCACATTCTTATAGTCTGTTCCAGTTTTAGTCGGATTCCACCAGCAAAATCTGGATAAAGACATCTCATTCAATGATTTAAACAGAAACATTTTCCACTCTATCTATTTATGAATGTAGGAGATAAAGCCCCCGAAATATTAGGCCTAAACGAAAAAGGAGAAGAAATCCGTTTGAGCGATTACAAAGGGAAAAAAGTTGTTTTGTACTTTTATCCCAAAGATATGACTTCTGGTTGTACGGCACAAGCATGCAACCTGCGCGATAACTATACGGCACTCCGTGAGGCAGGATATGAAGTGATCGGCGTAAGCATCAACGATCAGAAATCACACCAGAAATTTATAGAAAAGAACAATCTTCCGTTTACCCTGATTGCTGATACAGAACAGAAACTGGTACAGGAATTCGGTGTATGGGGAGAGAAAAGCATGTATGGAAGAAAATACATGGGAACGTTCCGTACAACCTTCATCATCAATGAAGAAGGTATCATCGAACGGATTATTTCCCCAAAAGAAGTGAAAACCAAAGACCATGCTGCACAGATTTTGGGATAAATTTATTACTTTTATCCCTCAATCAATTCTTGACACATAAAACTATCAGATATGGCGAAAAAAGATGAATTAGCATTCGAAGGAGGAGTTGACACTCCCCAACCTAATAACAATAACAGTGAAAAACTGAAAGCCCTTCAAGCCGCAATGGACAAGATAGAAAAAAGCTTCGGAAAAGGCTCTATCATGAAAATGGGCGATAATCATGTGCAGGAGGTAGAAGTAATACCTACTGGCTCTATCGCACTCAATGCGGCACTTGGCGTAGGCGGCTACCCCAAAGGGCGTATTATAGAAATATATGGTCCGGAATCTTCCGGTAAGACTACTTTGGCCATCCATGCCATTGCCGAAGCACAAAAGGCAGGAGGTATTGCTGCCTTCATCGATGCCGAGCATGCATTCGACCGCTTTTATGCTGCCAAACTGGGCGTAGACATTGACAATCTGTGGATATCACAGCCCGACAACGGTGAACAGGCTCTGGAAATAGCCGAGCAGTTAATCCGCTCGTCTGCTATCGATATCATTGTGATCGACTCTGTTGCAGCCCTGACTCCAAAGGCTGAAATTGAAGGCGATATGGGAGACAACCGAGTAGGATTGCAGGCACGACTCATGTCACAAGCGCTGCGTAAGCTGACTTCCGCTATCAGCAAAACCAATACTACATGTATTTTCATCAACCAGTTGCGTGAAAAGATTGGTGTCATGTTCGGAAATCCCGAAACCACAACTGGAGGTAACGCCTTGAAATTCTATGCTTCTGTACGTCTGGATATCCGTAAAGGCCAGCCCATTAAAGATGGAGAGGAAGTCATCGGTAATCAGACTCGCGTAAAGGTGGTAAAGAACAAGGTAGCTCCCCCATTCAGAAAAGCAGAATTCGATATCATGTTCGGTGAAGGTATTTCCCGCAGCGGAGAAATCATAGACTTGGGAGCCGAACTGGGTATCATCAAGAAAAGCGGATCATGGTACAGCTACAACGATACCAAGCTGGGACAAGGACGCGATGCTGCCAAACAGTGTATTCAGGACAATCCTGAACTGGCAGAAGAACTGGAAGGATTGATCTTTGCAGCTCTAAAAGATAAAGAATAAATCAAGGAGGGTATATTATGAAATTAGCACGCACACTCCTCGCCGTCTGCTTATGCCTGACTGCGATAGCAGGATTTGCCCAAAAGGGACAAAACAATCCTCTCTTCCGTTTTGCGACGAAAGCTGAAGCACAGATGCTCATTACAGACATCGACCAGTATACCAACGGCTGGAATCAGTTTGACATTAACGTCCGGATGCAAACCAATGAAGGACGAAAATCACAACTACTGACACTGGCCATGAGTTGTGTGCAGAACTGGAGCGATGCAGATAAGAAAAAGGTAACAAATGCTTTCAATGGAGTCATAGCTTCCATCAAAAAGCAAAAGCTCACCTTGCATTATCCCGATGAAATCGTTCTGATAAAGACGTCCATGCAGGAAGAAGGAGGAGCAGATGCCTATACGCGTAAAAACTGGATTGCGATAAACGAAAACGTACTGAATAACGCACAAGAAACACAGTTGAAATCGCTGGTGGCACACGAGCTGTTTCATATCCTTACCCGCTACGATCTGAATTTCAAAAAGGCAGTATACCAGACCATCGGATTTACGGTACTCGATCGTGAAATTATTTTTCCTACAGACCTCATGGAAAAACGAATTTCCAACCCGGACATCAGCCGTTACGACAGCTATGCACCTTTTACCGTAAACGGTACCACTCAAAACTACACCATGGTAACCTATACCGACCGCCCATATGAAGGAGGCAATCTCTTCGATTATATGAAAACTGGACTTATACCTCTGAATGAACATTTCGTTCCGGTACAAGAAAGCGGCAAGACAATCATTGTTCCCGTTGAACAGGCTGAAGACTTTTACGAAAAAATCGGAAAGAATACGGAGTATATTGTCAATCCGGAAGAGATTCTGGCCGACAATTTCGCTTCCCTCATCATGGAGAAAAAAGGGCTTCCCAATCCGGAAGTTATCGATCGCATCAAAGAAGTCTTGAAAAAATAACTGAAATAAATCATAATTCTTCATATACCGGTTTTATGCTTTGTTCCATTGCCCCCAGGAACCAATGTATAAGACCGGTTTTTTAGTGCCCTAACTTACCGAAAATATACCCCCTCCCCCAAAGATACCGAGATTATCTTCCCCCGCACGGCCTTCATCCGGTAAATAAGAAAGAAATCTGTTTTTTTGCCCTTCACGCCCTTCACATAAGACAAAAAGCAAGCTTTTTACCGCAGAAACCTGCCGATATTTTTACTTTCTCTAACACAAAGTGAAGGGCGTGAAGGGCAAGTCAACAGCCTTTTTCGCTGTCAGTATGACAAAATTTAGTATTTTTGCAACAAATTTGCCTGTTATTCCACTCGGGCACGAAATTTGTATAGGGAACTCACGTATACTATACCAAAGAAAATAAGAAATAAAAACAGATAACATCATGACAACAAAAAATCATCATTCACAAGAAGAAAACGAAGTGCTGAAGGAGCAGCAGGAAAAAGCATCGGAACAGACCGAATCCCAAGCTCAGAACGCTCAGCACACTGAAGAAGAAAGTGAAGAACTCACTTCCGAACAGAAGTTAGAAAAAGAGCTGGAAGAGGCTAAAAAGACCATCGAAGAGCAAAAGGACAAATACTTGCGTCTTTCAGCAGAATTCGATAACTACCGTAAACGTACCATGAAGGAAAAAGCCGAACTGATCAAGAACGGCGGCGAGAAAGCAATCAGTGCTATCCTTCCGATTCTTGACGATTTGGAACGTGCTTTACAGAACATGCAGAAAGCTGACAATGTACAGTCTATGTACGAAGGTTTGGATCTGATATTCCAAAAGTTCCACAAAGTTCTGGCACAGGAAGGACTGCAGAAAATGGATCCGGTAGGCGAAACCTTCGATACCGACTACCACGAAGCAATCGCACTGGTACCGGCACCGGATGAAGCCCAGAAAGGAAAGGTTCTCGACTGCGTACAGACCGGATATAAATTGAACGATAAAGTAATCCGCCACGCAAAAGTTGTTGTAGCACAGTAATTCCTAAATCTCGTTGATTATGGCAAAAAGAGACTATTATGAAGTGCTGGGTGTCGACAAGTCAGCTTCAGCAGATGAAATAAAGAAAGCATACCGTAAAAAAGCCATTCAGTATCACCCCGACAGAAATCCGGGCGACAAGGAGGCAGAAGAAAAGTTCAAAGAAGCAGCCGAGGCTTACGAAGTCCTCAGCAACCCCGATAAACGTGCACGTTACGACCAGTTCGGACATGCCGGCGTAGACGGAGGAGCTGGTGCAGGCGGCTTCGGAGGATTTGGCGGACAAGGTATGTCTATGGATGATATTTTCTCTATGTTCGGCGATATTTTCGGCGGACATGGCGGTTTCGGTGGCTTTGGCGGAGGAGGTTCACAGCCCCGCCAGCGTAAGTTCCGTGGTTCGGACTTACGTGTAAAGGTTAAACTGAACCTGAAAGATATCTCCACAGGAGTAGAGAAAAAATTCAAACTCAAGAAATACGTACAGTGCTCACATTGCCATGGTACGGGAGCCGAAGGCGACGGCGGTGTAGAAACTTGTCCTACCTGTCACGGAACAGGAAGCGTTACACGCACTCAGCAGAGCATCTTCGGTATGATGCAAACCCAGACTGTCTGCCCTCAGTGCGGCGGCGAAGGAAAAATCATCAAGAACAAATGTAAGGAATGCGGCGGCGAAGGCATCGTATACGGTGAAGAAGTAGTCAGCGTCAAGATTCCTGCCGGTGTAGCCGAAGGCATGCAGGTTACCATCAACGGTAAAGGTAATGCCGGAAAGCACAACGGTGTACCGGGCGACTTGCTGGTTCTCATCGAAGAAGAGAAGCATCCGGAACTGATTCGTGATGAAAGCGACCTGATTTATAACCTGCTACTGAGCGTTCCGACAGCTGCTTTGGGAGGTACCGTAGAAATACCTACCATCGACGGAAAAGCCAAGATCAAGATTGAGCCGGGTACTCAGCCGGGTAAGGTTCTCCGTCTGCGTGGTAAGGGATTGCCAAATATCAACAGTTACGGATACAGCACCGGAACAGGCGACCTACTGGTCAACGTCAGCGTATACATTCCGGAGAAACTGACAAAAGAAGAACGTCAGGCACTCGAAAAATGGCAGGAATCAGAAAGCTTCAAGCCCAACATCAGCCTGAAAGAGAAGATTTTCAAGAAATTCAGAAGTCTGTTCGATTAAGCATCGGACACTTCCTCCCCGATAAAAGAAGGGTACAGCAAGGCAACTATACAGAAAATCTCTGGAATATCCGCCGAATTGCAGCAGATTAACGCAACAGGATTTGATAATTAGGGAGTTAGAAGAAAAACGCAGAAGTTGGGCAGACAGTTGAAAACCGTCTTAAAGCAGATTAAAGCAAAAGAACGGTTTCCTAATCATTACCCGATGAAAGTGCAGATTTAACAGTCCCTGTTTCATTTTGCGGCGTTCTGCGCAGCTTTGCTTATCAATAGGTAACTCGTTGATTTATAGTTTTGCAACCAAAAAGAAACGAGTATGGCAAGAAGCACATTCAAGGTGCTGTTCTACGTGAACGGCAGTAAGGTAAAGAACGGAATTGTCCCCATCATGGGACGAGTTACAATCAACGGAACGGTAGCACAGTTCAGCTGCAAACGGACTATCCCGAAAGAGCTTTGGGATGCCAAAGGGAACAAGGCAAAGGGCAAGAGTATGGAAGCGAGGGAAACCAATCTTGTGCTTGACAACATCAAGGCTCAAATCATCAAGCATTACCAGCGTATATCCGACCGTGAAGCGTATGTAACGGCAGAAATGGTACGCAATGCCTATCAGGGATTGGGCGGTGAGTATGAAACATTGCTCGGTGCCTTCGATAAGGAAAATGAAGTGTTCAAGAAGCGTGTCGGAAAAGACAGGGTCAGGGCTACCTATATGGCAAGGGTACGGGCAAGAAACCATGTGGCGGCATTCATCAGGTCACATTACAAGCGGAACGACATCTCCATGCCTGAACTTACGCCCGACTTCATCAAGGAGTTCGCCGTGTTCCTTTCCAACGAAGCCGGACTGCACAACGGTTCGATATGGGAAAACTGCATGTGGCTGAAAGGTGTGGTGATGCGGGCACATTTCAACGGGCATATACCGAGAAATCCGTTTGCCCAGTTCCATATAAGCCCGAACACGAAAGAGCGTGAATATCTGACGGAGAATGAGCTGAAAACATTGATGGAATTTCAGTTCAAAGACCCCAAGAACTCCTATCTCCGTGATATTTTTGTTTTCGCCAGTTTTACCGCCCTCTCATTCGTGGATATAAAGGAATTAAGCAACGACCAGATTGTGGAAGTAAACGGTGAGAAATGGATTATTTCCAAACGGCACAAGACGGGTGTACCGTTTCAGGTAAAGCTGCTGGATATTCCCTTGCAGATAATCGAGCGTTACAAGGCTTTTCAGGAAAACAATCTTGTATTTCCCAATCTCAACTATTGGTCAATATGCAAGCGTATGGGAAAGATGATAAAGGAATGCGGCATCACCAAGAAAATCAGCTTTCATTGCTCAAGGCACGGATTTGCGACCCTGGCTCTCAGCAAAGGGATGCCAATCGAGAGCGTCAGCCGTATTTTGGGGCATACGAACATTGAGACCACGCAAATCTATGCGAAGATAACCGTACAGAAATTGGATAATGACCTCACGATGCTGGGCGACAAACTGAGCAAATCATTCGGGAATGTGAAAATGTCAGAGATATGAAACGGGAAATAATCACAACGGACAGCTATGGTAGAATTACCATACCATCCGATACAGGTAATATATGGATGAATGAAATGGAGCTGGTAGAGCTGTTCGGGGTAATCGCCCCGACGCTCCGTGCCACCATTCGTACCGTGTACAAGTGCGGAGTTTTGAATCCTCTTGAAGCAGAAAAACGTATCAGGCTGCCCAACGGCTATTATGCGGACATGTATGCCCTGCCGATGGTGGTGGCACTCGCTTTCCGCATTGACACATCAGGTGCCGCAACGGTTCGCAATGCACTGCTGGAAAGATTGTGCCGACGAAAAAAGGAACAAGTCCTGCTGGTGTCAGTGAATAACAGGATGCCGTATGAATGTTAGCATGAACTTTTAATGTCCAGCCATTTGATGATTAACGGTTTAATCTGACGTAGTGACGACATGAAGTCATTAAATCCGTAAATCAGTGCGTCAGTCAATCTGTAATTATCTGCAACAACCAATCCCCGAAGACGTGCATATTCCACGACTTCGGGCTTTTTTATCTCCTTTTACCTGAAAGAGCAACCCGTTTATACTGCATTTTCTTTTGGCATGACCTATTTTGCGCCGTTCCGCATAGATTTGCGTATCAAGATTTTACCGACACTTCCGTAGCTTTGCAACCATGTTTAACCCGTTGCCGACAGAATGTAGGCAGCACTAAAACCTGTATCAAGAACATGAAGAAAAAAAGAAATCATTTGCGTAGGTACAACTCTCTACAGGATTGTAAATCGGGATTGTCATTATTCACCTATAAGGGGAATAGGACGTTACTACACGGTAAACAAAACACAGCTGGAAAAATTCTGATATTTTGATGAGATGATGAAAGTATATATAAACATAAAGAGAAACAGCAACTTACGTCTTCATCAACCTTTCAACAAGAGAATCGGGCTGATGAAAAGAGGAAGGACATACCGCACTCTACATCACTTTTCTTTTGGCGAGCGATTTGATGAAACGATGATGAATATATATCATTCTGATTGTCAGTGTATTATACCATTAAATCATCAATTCATCGGATTTTCATCCGCCAACAAGTCTATCGAACAAACGGACGGAAGAAAATGCCACTATCCGCAGGCTGGTCGGACATCCGACCTGCTTGCTGTCCGACCAGCCGACAAGGGAAGACGTATCATATCAATGAAAAGAAAAGGTCTGCCTATACCGCTGGTACTCTCACAGGCTTTTGGAAACAAAAAAGCCATAGCTCATTAGGGCATTTTCTTTACGCAGTGCAGGCACCGCTAAAAATGCCCCAATGAGCCAACGGGGTTACACCCCTCTGGACACCCCTGTTTGCCATGCGGCATGACCGCAGCAGACGGAAACCAACAAACCAAATTGTCAAACCTGAAAACGAAAAATAAGCATGGGATATATAAGCATTCAAATCAACAAAGCGAAAGGCTCGGCTGACACGGGCGCATCCGACCACGTAGAACGTAAGACCACACCCAAGAACGCAGACCCTACACGTACACATCTCAACCGTGAACTGGTGGAGTTCCCTGATGGAGTGTCCGACCGTACCGAAGCGATAAGCCACCGCATCCGCACAGCTGGCATCAAGCGGAAGATAACTCCAGACCAAGTGCGGGCAATCAGAATCGTGCTTTCGGGTACGCACGAGGATATGATGAAAATACAGGACGAGGGCAGACTTGACGAATGGTGTGATGACAACCTTCAATGGCTGCACCGTACCTTCGGCAAGGAAAATACCGTTTCGGCAGTCCTGCACATGGATGAGCACACACCGCACATTCATGCCACGATCGTACCGATAGTAACAGGAGAGCGCAGGAAAGCCAAGAAAAAGCAGACGGAAGGTAAACGCTCCTACCGCAAGAAAGCCAATACCGTGCGCCTGTGTGCCGATGATGTGCTGACACGTGAGAAACTCGCTGCCTATCACGACAGTTACGCAAAAGTAATGGAAAAATACGATTTGCAACGTGGCGTACGTGGCTCGGAAGCACGGCATACGACAACAGCCCAATACTACCGTGATTTGGTACGACAGACGAGTGAACTCGAAGCCAATGTACAACAGTTACAGACAGAGCAGCAACAGGCAGAGCAACAGCTTGACGAGGTAAGGCAGGAAGTCAAGTCGGAGAAACTGGAAGCAGCCAAGACGGAAGCGAAAGCCGCATTCGTGGCAAAGGTCGGTTCTCTTTTCGGTGGTGGTAAGTTGAAAGAGTTTGAACATAGAAATGAAGATTTGCAAAAACGCATACAGGAACTTGAAGAAGAAGCCATACAACGAGAGGAACAACATAGCAAGCAGATACAGGAAATGAAGAATGCTTACGAACGACAATACCGCAAATTGTCGGAATTTACGGATTTTGTCAAACGCTACTTCCCTTATGTGGAAAAGCTGATGCCTACTATCAAGTTTTTGCGTGATACTCTGAATTTTAGCGATGGGCTAATCAAAAAGCTGTGCATGTTCAAGGATGTCACCATTAAAGGTAAACTCTATTCTTCTGAATTCCGACAGCTCTTTAAGACTGATGGTTCGATTTGTTCACTTAAAGAAACTTCGGATGGAAAATTTGACCTCAAAATAGACGGCGTTTCACATGTAAGTTGGTTCAGACGCAAGAAAGACGAGTATATGGAAGCATTGGGATTGCCAACGAAGAAACAAAATCGAGATATTAAGTTGTAAATCAAAATAAAGTCCGTAATAGTTGGTGACATATCACGGAGTTTTTGTACTTTTGTAGCTGGATTGAGACAACTCTTTCCAAGGCATATTAGAATAAAGAAGAAGCGTTATGCTAATCGTGGTGTCGGAAACCTAGGAAATTTCCCAAACATACAAACGATGATTGCATAGTGGTTCTCACGCTATAGCGTGGGCTGCTATTGTTATATCTGTTTGTATAGGTTTCCTAGGACCTCCGACACAGGTGAACGATTTGTAGTTCACGCTTCGTGTTAAAAATATATGGTATGATTTTTAAATGGCTTAAAAAACTATTTGGATTATATGATAATTCACCAACTGAAATCCCTGCAAATGGTGAACTCAAGCCATCTGCCTCTAAGTCGCTTTATGATGAACTTGACAAAAGGAAAGAACATGTAAAGCAAAATAGGGACAAACTTAAACAATCGCCAATTGATTGGTATTCTTTAAATACTCCTTCCCAAAAAGATGAATTACAAACTCGCGTCTTTTCTCCGCGTAAATTTGAGAATATACCTTCTCTCCAAACTTTAAAAGATGAAAAATTAAGGAAAGAGGCACATGAATTAAAAGTACGAGAGGAAAGAACAAAATCATTATTAGATAAACTTGAAACCCTTATTGCTCAGCGAAAGTTCCAAGAGGCAAAGCAAATAATGGATGAAATTACGCATGAAATAGTGCGTATAAAAGATTCGGTTCTAAGAAAACGATACACGGATATACAAAAGTCTTTATCTGAATTAGAAAGAGAATTAGAACATGAAAGACTTGTTAAGTTAGCTGAAGAACAAAAACGCAAAGAGGAAGAAGAACGCAAGAAAAGAGAAAGAGAAGAAAAGGAAAGGGTTGAGAATGAAAAAAGAATAGCAGAAGAACGAATTCGGAAACAACAGGAAGCAAATAGACTTGCCGAAGAAGCCAGAAAAAAAGAACAGGCAGAATTAGCAGAAAAGGAACGATTAGAGGTCCTATCTACTGAGCGAAAAGAAAATTGGTCTGATTTCAAACAAATATTGGACAACAATGGTATTCGATACCTATACCATTTTACGGATAGACGAAATATTCCATCCATTAAACGGCATGGAGGCTTATTTTCTTGGCAATATTGTGATACTCATGGCATAACAATCCCAAGCCCAGGAGGAATAGGGTTCGGGAGAAACTTGGATCTAAGGTATGGATTAGAAGATTATGTGCGTTTAAGCTTTTGCAAAGAACATCCAATGAAGTATATTGCAATGAAAGATGGGAGAATTCAGAATCCTGTTGTATTGCTTATAGATATAGAAGTAGCTTATCTAAAAGGAACTTTATTTTCTGATATGAATGCTACAAAAACTGGGCACAAGACTGGTGGTGCTCTAAATGATTTAAGCAAAGTCCGTTTTGATATCGTTAAATTGCCAAATCATTTTAACCTGGAAGAACCTGAAAAGAGTTTTTACCAAGCCGAAATATTGGTGAAAACATTTATTCCTAAACGATATATTGTAAATCTTGATAATTTTTGAATTATGATATACATAGAAAATAAAAAAAGAAAGTTGGAAAAAATAAAGGAAGAATATCCCAATGCTATAATACTGGATATTACCTCTAATTCTGAGACGCGATATGCAAAAATATTGAGTCCGTTTTATCCACATGGAAATATACCTATTCCTTTTACTGACGGATTAAAGGCTACCTGTGTCGAAGCGGTCTGGCAAGGACTAAAAGTCTTTGAGAATGCAGGCGTGGATTTTGCGACATTCAAAAATGATACAATGCGAGATTTAAAACGGACAGTACGAAAATATGGAATGCCCAAAGGACACAGTAAAGGAGCTTATAGTAAAGAGTTATTGGGATACTTTGAAGCGAGGATGCTTATCTATCTTCCAACGTATAAATGGGTGCTGGATAACGTTCCCGAAGTTCATCATGTAATAGAAAGAATAAAAGCGCAAAGCAAAATTCAAGATATTGTATTATTAGATTATAATACAAATATAGACTTTCGAGATATTTCAAAGCCATTGTCACACGCAGGTTTGGTAAAATTATACATTGACGGTAAATATCCCAATGGCATAGAGGATTACCAGCCAATGACACAGGAAGAAATGGATGCAAAGAAAGTTAGGGAGAAAGAACTAAAGAAAGAACTAAAACGTAGGGCAAAAGAACGCAAAAGCGCACAAAGCCAAAAACTGTTTGAAGAATAAGTTGAACAATTAGAATTTGTAAAGATGGAAATGATACAAGAATACATCGGTTTAATTATCGCGGTCATCGTTGTAGCTGCTGTTATTATATTTCAAATTCGTAGCTTCCTTAAAACAAAAGGGAAAATTAAAGAGCTTGATAGCTTGTTTGAAGATGTTGACACTCTGTCGCTAAAAGAAACGTCTATTACACCGAGTGTACTAAGGAATAAAGAGTTTCTACAGAAATTTTTGCAAAGCATTCCACCACGCCATAATGATGAAAACGGTGATGAAAGCAAGGATTATACAGACTTATCACTTATTGTTTTTCAGGACGGGAGTAAGTCTTCCAATAAGAGATTTAAAATGATTATCAATCGCACGAATGAGTACTTGTGCAAAAATACAGGGACAAGTGCTGATTTAGGGGTATTAGAAGACATATGTGACAGTCAAAAAGAAACATTAGAGGATGAAATACAAAATAGCCTTAATGTTCCTCTATATTTAGGACTTGCAGGCACTTTTATAGGAATTATTACAGGATTATTGGGTGTTGATTTTGACCAAATTTTTGGCAACTCAAATAACTTGAATGGATTACAACATTTATTATATGGCATAGTTGCAGCTATGTGTGCAAGTTTATTAGGCTTAGGTTTTACCGTATATAATAGTGCTGTAACATATAAGGCTGCTGTAAGCAAATGTGACGACGGTAAAGGAAATTATATGAATTTCCTAAGACGTGAATTGATGCCATTATTATCAAATAGTATGGCTTCAAGCCTAAATTCATTAAAGGGAGTATTAGGACACTTTGTAGATAAATTTGGTAGGAATTTAGATGCCTATGCCGATTCTGCTGAATTATTAAACGACAATTTGGAGAAACAACATTTAGTCTTAGCGGAAATAAACAAACTGAGTTTAACTCGAACCGCTAATAAAATTGCAGAAACCTTTATGCAATTAAAAGATTCATCCGATGCATTAGCTGTTTTCCGTACATACCAAGAACAACTCAATTCGACAATATCCAATGCATCAGGAGTTATAAATCAAATACAAACTTTAATTGGTAAATTCGAAAATTTCTCTACAGGACTTTCCATTGTTATAAGTAATCAGAATAAAACTGCCGAGCTTCAGCGAGAGTTTCAAGAAGCAATAACGACCCATTTTCCGACAGGGGCAGAAGCAAGGGAGATTTGGAGAAAGGAATTTGATTTGCTTATGTCTGAAGGGAAACACGTTTCTGAAAGTTTGTCAGCACAACTTACAGCATCAACGGAATACATTCAGAATTTTGTCACCAATAACAAAGAGTTCTTTGATACATTTGATAAGCTGAAAGAAGTGCTTGATATAATGATACAATATACGCAAGTTCAAGCGGAATGTTATAAGGATATGAAGGGTGAAATATTTAATCTGAGAACGGATTTTCATAACGCTCAACTTGAGGATATAGAGTTAAACAAATCGATTCTTAAGGCTATAGAAACAATGACAGAATCTATTAAAAACTTAAAAGAAGAAAAGTAATTATGTCAAAAAACAGAAGTAATACTTTCTGGTTAAGTTATTCTGACCTCATGACAAGCTTGTTTTTCATTATGCTTGTTCTATTTATAGTGTGTGTCGTTAAGATGAAAGGTATTAATACACAATTAGATAAGGAGGTAAACGCTAAAGAGGAACAGCTCAGAAAAATCGAAGAACTAAATAACTCGATTAAAGAAATAGATGATAAGTATTTCGCATACGATGAGCAATTCAAGAGGCATACATTAAAAGACATTGAAGTCTCTTTTAATACATATAGTTCTAATATCCATGATATAGAGCGAGAACAACTTGAGAAGTTATTAAAAGCAGGTCAGGCAATCGTCCGTTTTATGAATAGTGCAAAAAGCAAAATTCCAGAAGCTCAATACATGCTTATCATAGAAGGACAATCGTCAAAAGATTATTATACAAGAAATTATGAGCTTAGCTATGAAAGAGCATTGGCTCTAATTAAATTCTGGTCTAGTAATGGTATTGAGTTCGATTCACTTGGCAATTGTGAGGTTTTAATCTCAGGAAGTGGACAATCAAGCAAATTTAGAGTTCAACCTGATGTTAGAGGGAATAAAGATAACCAACGATTTGTTATACACATAATTCCGAAACCCGGCATCATAGAATAATTGGAAAGAGGCAATAGGGAATCTTTTATCTGCTGAAAATTATAAGAAAATGATATTCTTGTTTTATTCATTAGCTCAATGCTTATAGATACACCCTAAATGAATGATATTTAAAATATTCTCTGTATTTTTGCATCCGTAAGAGTTACCCAAACAAGCAAAGCGATGCAGACTACGGCAATTGGAACGGTTGCCAAGTCATTACCCCAAAACGTGGTAATTCTTCTAACTCTCTTGATTCCAAAGAGGTATATTCCTTATACAGATTTACACCAAAAAGTTGTCGTGTTGTACCCTTTTTTCTTATAAATCAGCGTTAATCTGCGTTAATCTCTGTTGCAGCCCGAACGGCACTTTCCAAAATTCCATATCTTTGATACGAGCCATTACAAAAAATTTAAACAGATGAAATCATTATACATTCTACTATTAGTTGCTATCTTGTCCCCACTCACTGCTGTTGCGCAAACGGAAAACCAGCAAAACATAGCAGCCACTGAAACAGAAGTTCCAGCTGCCTCCCCAACGGAAACCGCACTCACCGTAGCCAAAGACAGCCTGAGCGTTCCCCTTTCCTCCCCCATTCCGCAGCCGGGATTTGTCGCCCCTTTCGGTATGTACGGCATTACCCCGTTCGATTATGGCTATGCTACGTGGCAGCTCCATAAAGGATTCAACGCTTCCATCGGTCTGAACCTGACCTTCAGCCCCAGCCGGTATGCCCCTTCGGGAGTAGGATTCGGACAGGATGCCGCCTTCATGTACGCTGTTCCCGTGACCGACCGTCTCAGTGTAGCCGGAGGACTTTATGCCAGTAACATGGACTGGGGATTCCTTCGATACCATACAGTAGGTATTGCCGGAGTGGCGGCCTATAAACTGACCGACCGAATCAGCATCTACGCCTACGGAAACAAATCTTTCAACCCCAAACGCTCTCCCTACTATTATCCCCTTCCTAACTATGCCCCCGACCGCATAGGCGGCATGATCAACTTCAAGGTGGGCGAAAGCAGCTCGTTCAGTATAGGCATAGAGGGCAGAAAAAATGATTATCCGTGGTGGTACTGATCAATATGTCGATAAATAAATTAACTTTGCATAGTTAAAAATATCATAAGCGCAATGACATATCAGGAAACTCTCACATACTTATACAATAGCGCTCCCTTGTTCCAGCATGTAGGAAAGGCAGCATACAAAGAAGGATTAGAAAACACACTGGCACTCGATGAATACTTCGGACACCCCCACCGCAAATTCCGCACCATTCATGTAGCGGGCACCAATGGGAAAGGCTCCTGCTCGCACACCCTGGCCGCCATACTTCAGTCGGCAGGCTACCGTGTAGGACTTTATACCTCTCCTCATCTGGTCGACTTCCGCGAACGCATCCGCATCAACGGAGTCCCCGTTTCACAAGCATTCGTTGTCGATTTTGTGGAAAAGCACCGTTCTTTCTTCGAGCCCCTTCATCCTTCCTTCTTCGAACTGGCTACCGCCATGGCATTTCACTATTTTGCCAGTCAGCAAGTCGACGTAGCCGTCATCGAAGTCGGGCTGGGCGGGCGACTGGATTGCACCAATATCATTCATCCTGACCTGTGCCTCATCACCAACATCAGCTTCGACCATGTACAGTTCTTAGGAAATACCTTAGCCAAGATAGCAGGTGAGAAAGCAGGCATCATCAAACCCTCCGTACCCGTCGTTATCGGCGAGACCACTCCTGAAACCAAACCCGTGTTCCTCCAGAAGGCAGCCGAAGTACATGCCCCCATCTACTTTGCCGAAGAAGAACATCCACTGTTGAGCGCCTCACACGACGAAGCAGGAAACTATGTCTATCAGACTACCCGTTACCACAATCTGAAAGGCGAATTAGGCGGACTTTGTCAGGAAAAGAATACCAATACACTGCTTACTGCCCTCCCCCTGCTCGAACAGCAAGGCTACCATATAACCGAAACTGATATCCGAAACGGATTCGCCCACGTATGCGAACTGACCGGTCTGATGGGACGCTGGCAGAAACTCTCCAGCCACCCTGCTATCGTATGCGACACGGGACACAACGTAGGAGGCATCCAGTACATCGTCAAACAACTGTCCTTCCAGAAATACAAGCAGCTCCACATCGTCATCGGAATGGTAAACGACAAAGACATCAGCGGCGTACTTGCCATGTTACCCAAAGATGCCAAATATTATTTCACCCGTGCCAGCGTACAGCGTGCTCTGCCCGCCGAGAAAGTCAAAGAACTGGCAAACTCATACGGACTGTCGGGCGAGGCCTATCCCGATGTCAAAACAGCAGTCGAAGCCGCACAGAAGCAAGCCGGTGCCGACGACTTCATATTTGTAGGCGGAAGCAGTTTTATCGTTGCCGATTTGCTTTCTACCTGCTTCCCGAGCGAATAAAATAACAGATTTGTTTGTGTATTTTGAATAAAATCTTTTTATTTGCACACATATTATACCTATAATAAAGATAACAATATAGAATCCAAAACATGAATAACACATTTTATTACGAAAATAACCTTTGCGGCCTGAAAAGAGCCGACTTCCAGAAGAACATCGGAGGCAAGGAAACAGATTTATTTATCCTGAGAAATGACAATGGTGCCGAAATGGCAGTTACCAATTACGGAGGTGCTCTCCTTGCCATCATGGTACCCGACAAGAACGGCAAACTGGCCAACGTAGTACAAGGCCATGACAACATCGAAAGCGTAATCAACAGTCCGGAACCCTTCCTCAGCACCCTGGTTGGCCGTTACGGCAACCGCATCGCCAAAGGAAGCTTCTTGCTCGACGGAAAAGAATACAAACTCACCATCAACAATGGACCCAATTCATTACACGGAGGACCGACAGGTTTTCATGCACGCGTATGGGATGCCGAACAGACCAGCAAGCAGAGCCTGAAGCTCCATTATCTCTCGGCCGACGGTGAAGAAGGATTTCCCGGGAACCTCGATGTCACTGTGGTATATACCTTTACCAACCAGAATGAATTTATCATAACCTATACGGCAACGACCGACAAACGTACAATTGTCAATCTTACTCACCACGCATTTTTCAGTCTTTCCGGTCTGGCAACTCCTACCGCCAGCGTAGAAAACAATATAGTCACTCTCAACGCCGACTTCTACACTCCTATGGATGAAGTATCTATCCCTACAGGAGAGATTCTGAAAGTAGAAGGCACTCCAATGGATTTCCGTACTCCTCACACCGTAGGCAGCCGCATCAACGAGCCATTCCAGCAGTTGGTATACGGAGCCGGATACGACCACTGCTATGTCATCAACAAGCGTGAAGCAGGAACACTTGTCTTTGCAGCCAAATGTGTTGAACCAACAAGCGGACGTACACTGGAAGTTTATACCACAGAACCGGGTGTACAAGTATATACAGCCAACTGGCACAGCGGTTTTGCTGGCTGGCACGGCGCAACTTTCCCCGCCCGCAGCGCCATCTGCTTCGAAGCACAGCACTTCCCCGACACTCCCAATAAGGGACATTTCCCGTCGGCAGCCCTCAACCCTGGCGAAGTTTACCATCAGGTAACCGTCTATAAGTTCGGGACTGAAAAATAAAATTCAAATACCAAGAAAACTAACCTAATTTATTAACCCAATATTTTTCAATTAAACCATGAATCAACAAAAACAGAATGGCAATCTCATCGCAATTATTACGATGTTTTTTCTTTTTGCGATGATCTCTTTTGTAACCAACCTTGCCGCACCATTCGGAACAATCTGGAAGAACCAGTACGCCGGTGCAAACACCCTCGGTATGATGGGAAACATGATGAACTTCCTTGCATACCTGTTTATGGGTATTCCTGCCGGAAACATGCTTGTAAAGATTGGTTATAAGAAAACTGCCCTTATCGCCATGGCAGTCGGCTTTTTAGGCCTGTTAACCCAGTACATCTCCAGCCTTGTGGGCGCCGATGTAGATGTATTTGCAATGGGTGAATATTACATCAAGTTGAACTTTATCATCTACCTGCTGGGAGCGTTCATCTGCGGTTTCTCAGTATGTATGTTGAATACAGTTGTAAACCCGATGCTGAACATGTTAGGTGGAGGTGGTAACAAAGGAAACCAGCTCATTCAGGCAGGTGGTGCCCTGAACTCCCTGTCAGGAACCCTGACTCCGCTTTTCGTAGGTGTGCTGATTGGTAGCGTGACTCCCCAGACAGCCATGAGCGATGTAGCTCCGCTGCTCTTCATCGCTATGGGTGTATTCATCCTTACCTTCATCATCATTTCATTTGTATCCATTCCGGAACCCCACTTGCGCAAAGGCAAAGTAGAGAAAGAAAAATTCTCTCACAGCCCGTGGAGCTTCCGCCACACCGTACTGGGCGTTATCGGTATCTTCATCTATGTAGGTATTGAAGTAGGTATCCCAGGAACATTGAACTTCTACCTGGCCGACTCCAGCGAAAAAGGTGCCGGTCTGCTCACCGACGGTGCAGCTATCGGTGGAGCCATTGCCGCAATCTATTGGTTGCTCATGCTGGTAGGCCGTCTGGCAAGTAGCGTTATCAGCGGTAAAGTATCCAGCCGTGTACAGCTCATCGTTGTATCAACCGTTGCTATCTGTTTTATCCTTATAGCCATCTTCACTCCGAAAGAAGTAACCGTTTCCATGCCGGGCTATAGCGCCGACAACGGTTTCCAGATGGCATCCGTACCTTTAAGCGCCCTGTTCCTCGTACTCTGCGGACTCTGCACCTCAGTGATGTGGGGAGGTATCTTCAACCTGGCAGTAGAAGGACTCGGCAAATACACCGCACAGGCTTCCGGTATCTTCATGATGATGGTAGTAGGTGGTGGTATCCTGCCGCTGTTACAGCAGTTCATCTCCGACTCAGCCGGCTACATGAACAGCTACTGGCTCATCATCGCCATGTTGGCATACCTGCTGTTCTACGGATTGATCGGTTGCAAGAATGTAAACAAGGATATCCCTGTAGATTGATAGACTGATATAACTAGAACAACAATATTAACCTTTAAAGCTTATACCATTATGGATATAGAATATGTAAGAAGCCGTTTCATCAAACACTTCGACGGCACAACGGGAAGCATTTATACTTCTCCGGGACGTATCAACCTGATTGGAGAACATACCGACTATAACGGCGGTTTTGTTTTCCCCGGAGCAGTAGATAAAGGTATCATGGCAGAAATCAAGCCCAACGGAAAAGATAAAGTCTGTGCCTATTCCATCGACCTGAAAGACTATGTAGAATTTGGTCTGAACGAAGAAGATGCTCCCAAAGCAAGCTGGGCACGCTATATATTCGGCGTATGCCGCGAAATGATCAAGCGCGGAGTAGACGTGAAAGGCTTCAATACCGCTTTTGCAGGCGATGTTCCTCTGGGAGCAGGCATGTCATCTTCTGCTGCCCTCGAGTCGACTTACGCATTTGCCCTGAACGACCTGTTCGGCGACAACAAGGTCGACAAGTTCGAACTCGCCAAAGTGGGTCAGGCTACCGAACACAACTACTGCGGCGTGAACTGCGGTATCATGGACCAGTTTGCATCCGTATTCGGCAAGGAAGGCAGCCTGATGCGTCTTGACTGCCGTTCACTGGAATATCAGTACTTCCCCTTCCGTCCGGAAGGCTACCGTCTGGTACTGGTAGACTCAGTTGTCAAGCACGAACTCGCATCTTCAGCCTACAACAAGCGCCGCCAGAGTTGCGAAAACGTAGTGGCAACCCTCCAGAAGAAATACCCGCAAGTAGAATTCCTGCGCGACTGCACGCTCGACATGCTGAACGAAGTAAAGGCAGAAGTTAGCGAAGAAGACTACAAACGTGCTGAATACGTCATCGAAGAAATCCAGCGTGTACTCGACGTATGCGACGCTCTGGAACGCAACGACTACGAAACTGTAGGACAGAAGATGTACGAAACCCACCACGGTATGAGCAAACTGTACGAAGTAAGCTGCGAAGAACTCGACTTCCTGAACGATATTGCTTTCGATTGCGGCGTAACCGGTTCACGCGTTATGGGAGGCGGTTTCGGCGGCTGCACCATCAACCTGGTAAAGAACGAACTCTACGAAACATTCATCATCACAGCCAAGGAACGCTTCAAAGAAAAATTCGGACGCAGCCCGAAAGTATACGATGTAGTAATCAGCGACGGTTCACACAAAGTCTGCTAATTAATCGTTTTTAACTCATAAAATATTTCCGTGAGAGTCCTGCGGGATTCTCCGGAAATTTGTACAAAACATTTTATTTTTTGTACAAAAACAATAAAAAGCTCTCCACGTTTTTTCCCGAACATGGAGAGCTTTTTTTATCCCTACATAACATTTCCCTACCACCTCCACTTTTCTTTACGAAAATCCAGCCAGTAAAAAAAGAGGACACAAGCAAAGAGAAACCAAAGAAATCCTAAAAACCACAAAAACTACCCGTTTTTATATAGTTTTTGAATAAAAATTCCTAACTTTGTACCCGAAGTTGTACATCCGTGCGGCTGTGGGAGCCTTGCGCTCCTAGACGGAAGCAAGATGCCACAATCTTCTATTTATGGCATAACTATCTGCTTCATAGCATATACAAACTATGGAGGAGAAGAGAATATATGCCCTTATGAATAACAACCCCCTCAAAAAGGAATCCCAAAGAACATGAAAGGAGAAAAAGAGGAAAGACGTCTATGGCTGCCCCTGCAAACCATCTACAACAAGGAACTACAGGTAGCCGAATTTCTCCGAGAACAAGAAATCGAGTATTACATCCCCATGATGTACGAAGCGCGCGACCTCCCCAGCGGAGAGTGTGAGCACGTTCTGGTGCCCGCCATTCACAATCTGCTCTTCATACATCGCGAATACGACAAGGACTGGTGCTACAAATTGTTGCAGACCTCCCCCTACCCGCTTTATTTTCTTAAAAAAGAACGAGACGGCCGAGAATACTGTACCATCTCCGAAAAAGAGATGAACAATTTCATGCGCGCCACCGACCCCCGTATTCAGGGCACACGCTTTATTGATCCACAAAAACTGAAAGACAAAGAAGGCATGCCGGTACGCATCATCAAGAAAGGTCCCCTTTTCGGCATCACCGGCAAACTCATGCGCTACGGCAGTCGCCATTATGTAGCCATCGAAATGCCTCAGAGCACCGCCCTGCTGAAAGTCAGCTACACCTGGTGCGAATTCGTCTCCGAATAAATTTTATTACAGACAAATAGCTCATCTCTCATAGATCGGTATAAACCCTCTGGCGTACCGATACTACAATTTGTGTCCCATTCTCGAAACTTCAAAAATATTGCTTTTACGCAATGCCCAGGAAAGTAACGACATGCACACCTTACATTATTTAAGCAACTTTTCTCAAAACCAAGCATGAAGTTGCCCATACTGTGGCATTATTAACAGCTTACTAGTAAATATTTATTTATATCTAATTTGACAAAATGATTATTGCCGTAGATTTCGACGGAACCATCGTCGAACACAAGTACCCTTCCATCGGGAAGGAGATTCCTTTTGCCATTGAAACATTGAAGAAACTGCAGGCCGAACGCCACAAGCTGATTCTGTGGAGCGTACGCGAAGGACGCCTGCTGGACGAAGCCGTAC
>ULRA01030309.1_pt1 | contig 31299 bp, 22 predicted proteins | sample 1954981 | NCBI WGS metagenome assembly ULRA01 (sample SAMEA4835669, study PRJEB28245) | human gut metagenome | biome: gut microbiome; material: fecal sample | place: Denmark | collected 2008
TAACTTAAAAGTTATTATCTGATCAAAATAACGGATAAGCGGGCGTAAAAACCCGCTTATCCGTATCGTGTTTTATAAAAATAAAGGAGACATAGATGAAGAAAAAATCTTTATTATTCCTTGCGCTTGCGTTGTCGCTGTGTCTTGCGCTGGTCGCTTGCGGTGACAAAAACGGAGGCATAAACAAACTGACCGCCGAAAGCGGCATCACCGCAGACGGCGCGTTTGAAAAAGGCTCCGCGCTGGAAGCCGAACATCATGCCGCCGACAGCGAGCAAGGCAAGGCTGCAATTTCGGAAATAAATAAGCCGTACGACAGCGCAAAAATTGCCGTTTTCGACATCACTCTCACAAAGGGCGGCGAAAAGGTGCAGCCGAGCGGCAAGGTCAAAATCACCATGCCGAAGCCGTTCGAGGCGGACGGTTACGTCACCTATCACGTCAAGGACGACAATACGGTGGAGGAACTCGCAACGACGGCCGACGGCGACAATATACACTTTGAAACGACAAGTTTTTCCTATTTTGTGGTTGCGGGCTTGGTAAATGCCGAAGAGCAGCATATACACACTTACGTCGAAAAGGTTACCGACAGAAACCTCGTGGACAACGCAACGTGCCAAAGAAGGGCCGTGTATCGCCTTGTTTGCAGCATTTGCGGCAGTTTAGGCAGGGAAACCTTCGAGTACGGCGAACTTGCCGATCACAACCTGCGCGAGGAAAAGGGCTATGATCCTCGGTGCGAAAAAGAAGGGCTTACCCACGGCAAACGTTGCATAACCCCGGGCTGTACTTACACCGAGCAGAAGCCGATACCCGCTCTCGACCACGATATGCAGGACGTTGCCGCCAAAGAGCCGACTTGCACCGAAAACGGTTGGAAAGCATACAAGAGATGCGCGCATTATTGCGGAAAAACCGAAGGGTATGAGGAAATCGAAAAAACGGGACATAGTATGACCATACACGTTCCGCGCGTTGAGCCGACTTGCGAGAAGTGGGGCACCGAGGAGTATTACAGATGCTCCAACCATGGTTGCGACTATTGCACCGATTACAATGGGATTCCCGCTCTCGGGCACGATTTGAAATGGCACGAGCAATGCAAGGCAACCTGCACCGAGGACGGATATTGGGGAAGATATTCCACCTGCAAGCGCGAAGGTTGCGACTATTCGTCAAAGGTGGAAAGATACGTCGAACAGGCTCTCGGACACGACCTCAAACACTACGAGGCGAAACAAGCGGACTGCTTGCCCGGCTGGGACGAGTACGACGCGTGTCAGCGCGAGGGTTGTGACTATAGCACAAAGGTGGAAATCCCCGCCAACGGCAAGCATAGTTACGTTTGCGACGTATGCACCACGTGCAATGCGTGCAATCCCGTAAAATACACGCGCGAGGGCAATAATATCTATTTCGGCCACTGGCCGCAAACCTTGGAGCGCGACGAGAACGTAATCGCAAAACTTAACGAAGTGGCAGGAAAGCCGCCCCTTCCGCGTGATAAGGAAAATCCTTATAATTGGGAAAGTCACGAGGGTACTACTTATATGTGGCAAAAAATCGTTATATATAACGGCACAAAATACCTCGGCGTTCAAATGAACGACTATCGCGCGTCGGGGGTTTATAGTCTGCGCAGCTACATCATGAAAAACGGATATTTCACGGGTGAAGTGTACTGGTTCAAGTATGAACCGATAAAGTGGAGAATTTTAACCACAAGCGGGAATTCCGCCTTTATTATGAGCGATATCGCTTTGGATTCCTTTTCGATACAGCCCGACAGAAAGAGCGAGAATCGCGACGGCTTATTTGCTGAGTACAACAATTCGACGGGTGTCCCGGACGGAACTTACGCCAACAACTGGGAATATTGTTTCCTGCGCCAGTGGCTCAACGAAACCTTCTATAACGAGGTTTTCAACGACTTGCAAAAGGAAATCATAAAAACCACGCGCCTCGACAACAGCGCGAGAAGTTCCAACCCGAACGAGTACCCGAAGTATTACGGTTACGGGGAAAACGCAGGGAAAAACAAGTTTGCAGACCAATGCAAAGATACGGAAGATAAAATATTCCTGCTGTCTTTAAGGGACATTACCAACACGGCGTACGGATTTAATAAAGACGTATTAGCAGAAGATCCCGCAAGAAATCTGCTTGCAACAGATTTTGCCAAATTACACGGTGCGCCGATGAATACCAACGATAAAAAATACGTTACCTGGTACACTCGTTCGCCCGCTCCCGCCAACGGCAATCAGGGATACGCCACCTTCGTTCTTGACAGACATGCAAAAGGCGCCATAGATAGCATCGATTTGGTGCCTGACGGCGGCGTAGTCCCTGCGCTCTGGATAACCCTTTAAGAAATCTTACAAATAAGGCAATCGCGCCGTCTTTATCGGGCGGCTCGAACTGCCATACGGAGAATAATTATGAAAACAATAAAAAATCTTATTATAACCTTTTTCGTCATCGTCGCCATAGTCGGCGTTACCGTCATCGGCGGATACATCTACGTCCGCACGACGCACGGCATCGACCTTTTCCGCACCGCGGAACAACTGAAAACGCTCTCAAAAGACGTGGACGAATCCGCGCTTTGCCCGAACGCTTACGGCGAGCAGGACTTTGCCGAAATGAAAAGCGCAGTCAATGATAAAATCGACGGGTTTATCGTCTATGAAAAGGGAAAAGGCTACAACGGATACTCGGTCAATTTTGCTTCACTTGCGGGCAAAAGTATGACGGATCCGATTTTCCTCCTCGAAAAGCATGTCGGGGCGATTGCCCAGACGGTCTTTTACGAGCAAACGGGAGGCAAAATCAAGTTGGGCGATAAGGAAGTGTCCGTAACCGTCATGCAAGTCGATTTTTCGGAAATTGCCGCAAACGGCAGTGCGGATTTTGGCGTCGTTGCAAAACTCGACCTTACGCCGTTCAAGGCGGATATGGACGGCTTCCCGTATAAGTTATTAAAAAAACATATCCCCGATAACCTTTACGTTTCGTCCACCGTTCGCGTAGATAAGACTGAAGAAGACGGCTTTGCCTATACCGTAACGCACAAATCGCTTACGCTTAACAATCTTTCGGCTGATGATACGGCGGATCTTTTTGATACGCTAAACGCCGTGCTGAAAATAGGTACTGCCGAAAACCTGAATATGCAGATCGGCACGACGGCGGTAAACGCGCTGATCGGCACGAAAGATAACCTCGGCTTTGCCTATTCCATGAAAGCAATCGGGGCAAAGAGTTTCGGTTTCTGCACTATTTCGGACATAGACTTGTTTGTCGTATACTAAACGACTTAATGCAGCATATTTGCGACGTAAAGTCGCGTTTTATGCAACATATCCCCACAAAAATTAAAAGGAGATAATATTATGACACACAACAAGGCGAATAAATCAAAGATATTAGCGCTTATACTCGGTCTTACGATGTGCCTTGCGCTTATGCTCGGCATAGTGGTTGCAAGCCCGACGAGTACGGTCTATGCAGAAGGAGAAACGCTTACGCCGTATGACATAATTTACATAAATAATAATCCGTTAAACAATGGTTATTATTTGAAAACGTCTGATGGAGATCAACTAAACGGCAACCCCGATACGGGTTACGTTGCCAAATACAAAGACGGTGTTTTGACTCTTAACAATTTTAACGGCGGGAACGTAGGTATAAATCCTGCTGTATCAGGATATTTCACAATCAACCTTATCGGAGACAATATTATTACCGGTGGGCAAAACGGCGTATTTATCGATGGAGAACATGAAGGACGAGTAACTATTACGTCTAATGCAAACGGAAAATTGACGATAAACGCTTCAAGCAGCGTTTCTTCTGTATGGGGAATAGCCTGCGGAGCGTCGGTAATGGCTAAGAACATTGACGTTGTTATTGGAGGCAACGCACAAGTCACAATTAACGCAACGTCTAATGGAGAAAACTGTCAAGTTGATGGTATTCATGCAAGGAACGTAACAATTGAAGACAATGCAAGCGTTAATATTGTAGCCAAAAACACAAACAATAGCACCGCAAGTCAATGGGTAGCAGGTATTTTTGCAAAAAACAATGTAACTATAAATACAAACGGCAATATCGATATTGACGTTAGCGTGGCGGGTGGCGATAGTGCTTATAGTTATGGTATTCGAAACTGCAAAACGATGACTAAAGCAGGCAATATGACCATAAAATACAAGAAAGCAGGAAGCAATGGCTGGCCTATTACCGGTGGTGACGTAGATAATACAACCCACGCTGTAAACGAAGATAGCGGAAATTGCTTTGCGTCCTACCGCTATGGCACACCGCGCTATGTGGCAGCAATAAACGGTACACTTGCAGGTCCGGGCGTACCTAAGGAAGCAAATAGTGGTAGCGGATATTTCCTTGCGGGTGACGAAATCACTTTGAATGCGCCTTCTTTGCAAGTGAGCGAAACGGATACGACAAACATACCGTTTGACAAATGGTTTTCGTTTACAAGTGACGCAGTTATAACAAACGCAACAAGCCAAAACGGAGCGAAACTTACCGTTCAAGACAAGGATATTGAAGTAAGAGCAAATTATAAAGCGTTTACGGTGCAACCTGTTTTTGAAAGAGAAAGTGGTACAAAAGGTACGGTGACATTTACTCTTATTAGTAATGAATTTAACCAAAGTAATTGGATAAAAATCAGACCGATAAACGATTTAACTATTTCAAAGGGTAACGTTGTGTCTGTTGACGGAACTACTTATAAAGCAACTCTTGAAGATAATGGGACTTATTACGGAACTCCTGCCGGCGAATATGTGGTTGAGGTTGAGTATAATAACAAAACATTATACAGCGCGCCGTTCACCATTGACTACACCGAAAGGAAAGCAACCGTAGATAGCGTAACTATTTTTGGTGAGCAAGGCGAAACGATTGCAAACAAGGATATTACCGTTACACTTACGGGATATACGTTTGCGACCGCTCTTTCGGGAAATTGGATAACAAATCTTCCCGCAGGGCTTGTTCAGACAGTTAAGAGAATAAGCGACACCGAGGCGAGAATCACCGTCAGCGGTACGCCTACCGCTCTTAGCGACCAAGTTGTAAATATCACAATTCCAAAGGCAAATATCACAGGACTTACAAGCGATTTGACTGCCAAAAGCAACTCGGACGCAAAATTTAATATCGTTGCTACGCTTACAGAAATTGCCGTTCCGACAGCAAAAACGGGGCTTACTTATACAAATAGTGAGATAACGGGCGTTGATGATGGCGTCGGCTATACGCTAACAGGAAATAAAGGCGTTGCCGCAAAAAATTATACCGCAATCGCAAAATTAAAGAGCGGATATAAGTGGAACGACGGCACGATAACCGACAAGGAAATCCCTTGGAGCATAGGTAAGAGAAACCCTGTTGTAAGCGATTTTAACTTTAATGAACCGAGCAACCTTACGTATGACGGCAATGTCAAAACCGCAACCGTTAGTTTGATTGCTCACTATGGTGATGAAACAGGCTACACCGTCACGGTTAAGTACAAAAAAGGCGGAGTGATTGTTGCAGAGGCAAAAGACGCAGGCGAATATGAAGTGTATATCGACACAACCGCAACGGCAAACTTCAACTCGGCAACCGATATTCACGATGTTTCGTGGAAATTTACAATCGCAAAGGCAGAACAACCTGCACCATCTTCTTCGCTATTTACAACCGTTGCTCCTACTACAACAACCACAACGGACGGCAAGATAACGGGAATAACCGCCAAAATGGAATACCGCAAAGTAGGCGATTCTGCTTGGACTTCGGGAACAGGTAGCGACGTTACAGGACTTTCGTCCGGTAGATATCAAATAAGGTTTAAGGAAACGGACAACTACAATGCAGGAGCAGTTACCGAAGTGGACGTTCCTGAAAGCGGTGTTTCTTCATACAATCTTACCGTAACAGGCGGAACGGGTGGCGGTGTGTTTATTCAAGGCGCAAGTGTAACTATCACCGCAAACGCCCCTGCAACCGGAAAGAAATTTTCGGGTTGGACGATTGATGGAATAAGCGGTCTTGATACAACTAAAACAAGCCTTACCTTTAATATGCCTGCAAATGCTGTAACCGCAACCGCAAATTACGAAGATATAGAGTACACTATTACCGTAAACGGCGGCACGGCAGACAAGACAAAGGCAAAACATGGCGAAAGCGTAACCATTACGGCAAACGCCCCTGCAGTGGGAAAAGAGTTCGATAAGTGGGTTGTTACGGGAATTACCTTGTCCGACGAGGATTTGGCAAAATCGACGGTTACTTTCGAAATGCCCGCAAGCAACGTGACAATGGAAGCGCATTTCAGAGATATAGAAGAGGCTCCGTCGATTGAAATCAAAGTCGAAGGCGGAACGGGTGCAGGAACTTACACCCAAGGCGAAAGTGCAACAGTAACGGCAGAAGATAAAGAAGGCAAAGTGTTCAAAGGCTGGAAGGACGAAAGCGGTAAAATCGTCAGCACAAACGAGAGTTATACCTTTACCGTGACGGAAGCAACAACCCTTACGGCCGTGTATGAAGATGCCCCCGTGGCAAAGAAAGGACTTTCGGGCGGAGCGATTGCGGGTATCGTAATCGGTTCAGTAGCGGTCGCAGGAATCGGCGGATTTGCAATCTTCTGGTTCGCTGTCAAGAAAAAGACGTTTGCAGACTTGGGCGTTGCTTTGAAGAAAGGCTTTACGGCAATCGGCAACTTCTTCAAAAATCTCGGAGCAAAAATCAAAGCATTGTTCACCAAAAAGAAATAAGAGAAACAAATAACAACGAGCCGTTCGTAGTCAATGCGGAGTCGCGGAAGGCGGCGTAGTCCCTGCGCTCTGGATAACACTTTAAGACAATCTGAGAATAAGGCAATCGGGGCAACGTATTTCAAATTCGCATCCGCGCCCGACGCAGACGTCGTTATTGTCAATTGACCGATGAAAAAATACAATAACGACTTGAAGTCGCAACAGCGACACGGAACATATCCCCCACAAAAATTAAAAGGAGATAATATTATGACAAACAACAAGGCAAATATATCAAAGATATTGACGCTGATTTTGGGACTTACGATGTGCCTTGCGCTTATGCTCGGCATAGTGGTTGCAAGCCCGACTTTTGCAGTATATGCGGCAGGAGAAGACGGAACAGCGCCGACAATTATCCGCACGGGCGGTATTGACGTCGATAGAAAAAACCATATGGGCAATCTTCCTGAGGCAATTAAGGGCAAGCCTTACAAGGCGGCAGACGGTAGCAACTACAAAATTGAGGCTACGGGAACAGAACCGTTCACTTTTCACGCATATAAATCGGGCGAAGGCCGTGCCCCACTGCCCGAAGGACTTTCGTTAAACCCGACGACAGGCGAAATTGTAGGTACGCCTACGGGTGATGCAGGCCCATACAATATCAGCGTTACCGTTACAAATAAATACGGTAGTGATAACATCTTTGTGGGGATGTACGTTTACGACGAAACTTCCAAACCGCAAATCACAACGCCAGCAGGAGCATTGCCGGACGGTTATTTAAATTCTTCTTATAATCAAAAGATAGATTTTACCCATAATATGAGCAATTTTCCCGAAGTAAGTATTGCAAGTGGTGCTTTACCTGACGGGTTAACAATCATACGTCAAGGTATTACTGCCACAATATACGGAACGCCTACCGTGGAGGGAACTTTTACTTTTACCGTGCGCGTAAAAAACGGTGCAGGATTTGACGAAAAACAATATACCATAACAATCAAAAATGAAATCGTCCGCCCTAAAATTCAAATGGAAATGACTGTCATAAAAGATGGCTATTCTAAAGTTAATGATAGTGGTCATCTTGAAATAATCAAAGGAAAACCGGTAGACGTTCAGTTTTACGCTACGGGTACAAATACACCCGAGAAGCCTATCAAATGGTCTTGCGATGAAACCGTATTGCCGGCAGGGCTTACTCTTTCGGAAAGCGGTTGTCTGACAGGCACTGTGGCTGAAAGCGTTGACCTTGGCTATTCTGGCAATAAGTATTTTTATATTAAACTTAAGGCAACAAATAAAAATAGTTCAGGAGTGGAACAAAGTAATACATCGTCTGCACCTTTAATAGTGTATGAAAACGGAAAAATAACAGGAGTTACTATTTCCCCGGAAAACACTTCCGTTCCTAAGGGCGGGCAAAGACAATTTACCGCAACCGTAATTGGATACGGCGATTTTGACAAGTCGGTTACATGGAACGTATATTACAAAAGTTCCGACAATACAAAAATATCTCAAGACGGCATTTTGACTGTCGGAATTGATGAAACGGCAACAGAAATAGGAGTTGAAGCAAGAATCAGCAGAGACACTTTTAAAGAAATACCGGTAACTATAATAACCCATACGCACTCGATAACGCTTGTCTCTGAAACACCGAAAACCTGCACGACGGACGGAAATATCGCACATTTCAAATGTAACGATTGCGGAGATTTGTTTGCAGACGCAGGAGGGGTTAATGTACTTACCGAAGAACAAGTAAAAATCCCTGCTGGACACGAATACGGTGATTTAGTGCCAAAGCAAGAGCCTACCTGCAAACAAACGGGTATGCAAGCGCATTATAAATGCTCGGTTTGCAACAAGTATTTTGACGAAAGCAAAACCGAAAAGACTGTAGCGGAATTGACTATTCCTGTAAATCCGAACGCTCACGATTTTGGGGCGTGGATAGAGGAAGTTCCTGCAACTTGCGTGGCAACTGGAACAAAAGGTCATAAAGATTGTAATAGGTGCAACAGGCATTACGACAAGAGCGGAAATGAAATCACTGACCTTACTATTCTTACAAACGACAATCACGACTGGAACGCTTGGGTAAGCAACGGTGACGGAACGCATACCCGCACTTGTAAGAGAGATAACGGTCATAAAGAAAACGGCACTTGCTCGGGCGGAACGGCAACTTGTAAAACAAAAGCGGTTTGTGACTTTTGCAGAACAACGTATGGTGGTACTGCACCGCATAATACAACGCAATACGGCGGAAAAGACAGTTCGGGACACTGGGATACTTGCTCGACTTGCGACAACAAATTCAACTTTGAAGCGCATACACCCGACAGAGAAAAGGCTGACGAAACCAACCCTGTAAAATGCACGAAGTGTGGTTTTGTAATCACTCCTGCGGGACATTATGAGCATACGGCAGACAGCGAATGGCACAATTCGGCAGACGGAAAGTATCACTATCACAAATGTACGCATTGCTCGGAGATTTTGGACAAAGCAGAACACTTTGGCGGAACGGCAACTTGCGAAAACAAAGCGGTTTGCTCTGTTTGTGGTCTTGAGTACGGTGATAAACTCGGTCACGACTATGGCGAAGTTAAATACACTTGGACGAGTGACAACACTTGCAAAGCGGAAAGAGTTTGCAAGCACGACAGCGCCCATATCGAAAGCGAAACGGTGACCGCAACAGGAACGACTATCACAGCGGCAACCTGCAAAGAAAAAGGCAAAATGAAATATACCGCTACCTTTGTGAATACTGCGTTTAGTATGCAAGAAAAGGAAGTCGATATTGATTTTGCCGAGCATACATACGGTGACTTGATACCCGAAGCCCCCGCAACTTGTATCGCAGGCGGTATGAAAGCACACTACAAATGCACAGTGTGCGGAAAATTCTTTGACGAGGACAAAAACGAAACAACCGAAAAAGCGTTGAAAACTCCCGTCAGCCCATACTACGGGCATAACTTTGGTCGTTGGGTAGAAGAAAAGTACGCGACTTGTCAAGCCCCGGGCAAAAAAGGATACAAGCATTGCAGCATCTGCAACAAGGATTACGACGCAAGCAATACGGTAATTACCGATTTTGTTATTCCTATCAATCCGGATGGTCACGAATTGGGTGATTTGGTTGCCGAAATACCTGCAACTTGCAAAGATACCGGCGTGAAAGAGCATAGAGACTGCAATTTGTGCGGAAAGCATTGCGACCCGATAACCCGAAAAGAGATTGCGGATCTGACTATCCCCACCACAAACAACCATACCTATGGTGACTTGATACCCGAAGTGCCTGCAACAACCACAGAATTTGGTGTGAAAGAACACAAAGATTGTAAGGTTTGCGGAAAGCACTTTGATAAAGACGGCAACGAAATCACCGACCTTAGAATTGCCAAAATCGGCACGCATAACGTGGTAATAAACGGCGAAAGCAAATTCTATGCACACGGCGAAAGCGTAACCGTAACGGCAGAAGATAAAGAAGGCAAAGTGTTCAAAGGCTGGCAGGACGAAAGCGGAAAAATCGTAAGCACCGACAAGAGTTATACCTTTAACGTATCGGGAGAAAAAACCCTTACTGCTGTGTATGACGATAAGTCTTCGGGCGGTGGCGAAATCACTCCGACACCTGATAAAAAGGACGGACTTTCGGGCGGACAAATTGCGGGTATCGTAATCGGTTCGGTGCTGCTTGCCGGAATCGGCGGATTTGCCGTTCTTTGGTTCGCAGTCAAGAAAAAGAGCTTTGCAGATTTAATCGCAGCAATCAAAGCATTGTTCACCAAAAAAAAATAAGATGAAACAATAACAACGAGCCGTTCGCAGTCATTGCGGACGGCTCTGATTTTTAAAGGCGATATTTTGATTTATAGGAGCGGCTATGGCTAACGAAACACACAAAATCGGCGGAACTCGCTCAAAAGATAAATCGCGGATTAAAAGAGAGTTGGAGCAAAGGTCAGACGACCGGCGGACGAACATTCTTCGGATACGACGTTATCGACAAAAAATGCGTTATCAACGAATACGAAGCGAATATCGTTCTTGAAGCATTTACCAATTCGGAAATCGTCGCTATAAAACAAAAAATATCCCGAGGTTTCTCGGGATATTTTCGTTTTTGCGTTATGCTTCAGGATACACGACGATTTCGATGTCCGAAAGAGGGAAGGTGCAGCACGGATGAACGTAGCCGTAGTCCAAATCCGCAAGGCGTCTGCCGTCAACGGATTTAGGGACGTAAACCTTGCCGGAAACCAGCCTGCTGTGGCACCAACCGCATTCGCCGGATCTGCAATGCGCAGGAACGCGAATGCCGTGTTTTTCGAGAGAAGAGAGAACGGTGTCCTCAACGGAAGCTTCCACAACCTGTTTTTCGCCGCGAACGTTGACGGTGATTTTGCAGGTAGGGGCTTCAGGGGCAACGTAGTCGGCTTCCTTTTCAGGGTTGTGATATTCGCCGAACAGCTCGTGTCTGACAAATTTTTGTCTGATGCCGAGTTTTGCTATTTCTTTGTCGGCAAAAACGTACATGGCCTGCGGTCCGCACATAAACACCGAGTAGTCTCCTTCCGGCGCGTACTTTTTGATAAGCTCTGCCGTCAGGAAGCCGGATTCGCAGCCTTCTGCCGATTCGTCGCTTAAAACGTACACAACCTTGACTTTATCGCACGATTTTGCAATTTCGTCAAATTCGTTTTTGAACAAAACGTCTTTTTGCGTGCGGGAGCCGTAAAGCAGAACGAGGTTTGCGTCTTCGTCGCCGTCGGCTATCGCGTGCGCCAAACTTAAAAACGGAGTGATGCCACTTCCGCCCGCAAGGCCGATGACGGTGGCCGCGTCGCGCAGAGGTTCGTAGCAGAAGTGTCCGAGAGGAGCGGAAATTTCAAGCTCGTCGCCGACTTTGAAATTGTCGAGAATATAGTTGGTTGCAAGTCCGTCCTTGACGCGTTTGACGGTGATTTTGTATTCTCCGCCAAGTGCCGCTTTCGGGGAAGAAGACAGGGAATACGGACGGTTCAAGGTTATTTGGCCGATCGTGAGGCTGACGGAAATATATTGCCCTGCGGAGAAATAGGCGAGAGCGGTCGTGCCTTTTTTCTCGTTCGGAACGAGGGTGAAGGTTTTGACGTCGCTTGAAATTTCGTCTATTTTCGAAATCACGACGAACTGACGTTTCGGGTGCAAGGCTTTTGCGATTGCGTTTGCACGGTACGATTCGAGCGGCGGAATCGGAGTTGCCGGAGCCTTGTCGATGGTTTCGGTTCTTAAAGGCTGAACTTTTGTGAACTCTATCGGATTTAACGAAGAAATGTTAGGTTTTTTCATATCAGTTGCCTCCTTTCAGTCTTCTGATGACGGTGTTTGCCGCCGATTCGCCGGTGATGTAGGCGGAGCTGTAGCCGTCGCCGCGGACGTTGTGGCCGCCGCAGTAGGTGAGGTTTTTCACGGTGTAGTCGGTTGCGTTTTGGGAGATACGCGCCATGATGCTGTCCCAACCGGAAAGCTCGTAGCCGTAAATTTCGCCGTCAGGCGTGCCGAGGTATCTTGCAAAGGTAACCGGCGTTGCGACTTCGATTTCCTCAATGTGCGGCATAATGCTGACGCCCAAAACCTTTTCGCTGTCTTCTATGAAGCGTTTGGCGACGTCGTTTTTCCATTTTTTGTAGTTTTCAGGCGACAAATCCGCAGGGATTTCGTTGCCGAAAAGCGGAATGGTGTAGAAAAGCGTGCTCGTACCTTCAGGCGTGCAATCCGGGATTACCGCGTTCAGGCAGTTGACGACGTAATAATAGCCGTCAAGGCGTTTGTCGAAGCACTTTCTCGGGTTGCCGTCCTTGGAAATGAAGACGGTGTAGTCATTAAGCCCCAGTTCTTCCTTGGTGCAGTCGAGGCCGAGATATATCGTTACGAAGGTTATGCCCAGTTTTCTGCTGTTGGCAAGGCGCAATTCGCGTTCAGGCACGAATTTCGGGGCGGACATTTCGTAAACGTTGTTAGGAATGACGTTGGAAATGATTTCTTTCGCAAAAATCTGCTCGCCGTTTGCCAGTTCAACGCCCTTGCAGGAGCCGTCTTCGTTGTAGAGGAACTTGGTTGCAGGGGAGTTGTACCACACTTCGCCGCCGTTATCGGTGATTGCCTTTTCGATGGCAAGGCTCAGTTCGTGCGAGCGTTTGTACGGCATGGCCGCGCCGTCGTTGACGTAGGATTCGACCATGGTCATATAGTGGAAAGCCGAAAGCTCGTCGGTAGGAACGCCCAGATAGCACCAGTAGGTGTTGAGAATGTTGCGCGCTTTTTCAGGCATGCCGAGGGCTTTTTCGACGTCCTCAACGCTGTGTGAAGCCGATCTCATAAAGTCGCCGTGCTTGAAGAGCATAACGAGCGGGTTCGGTTTGCCTTTCTTTTTGTAGATATAGGAAAGGGTTTCTTTGTTTTTGCCGTCCAGATCGAAAAATGCTTTGACCGACGCGCGGCAACCCGGAACGGCCTTTTCCATGTCGTCGCAGAAGTTTTCTTCCCCTGCGCGAAGCTTCACGTCATAGCCGTTTTCGCCGGTGCAGATTGCGCGGAAGGTGTTGTTTTCGTACCTCCAGTCGATCTTCGCCCCGATTTTGTCGAACAAGTTGTAAATTTCGTTTGGTTTTTCCTTCGTTCCGACGCTGCAAAGCTCGTGCAACGACGGCTCGAATTCGAATCTGCCTCTTTTGAACGATGAAGCGCTGCCGCCCGGAATATTATGTTTTTCAACCAGCAACGTTTTCAGCCCCGCTTTTGCGGTGAGTGCGGCAGCCATCAAGCCGCCGTTGCCGCCGCCGACAACGAGAACGTCGTAATTTTTGCTCATAGGTTTCCTCCTGTTATTTACTTAACTATATTATATTTCCCCATTTTTTCAATGTCAATGCCCACTTGAATTTTTTTGCTCACCGTTTTTGATTTTTTGCGCTTTTGTGCCAAAACCACACAAAAAACCGCTTGCGATTTTAGGTTGCGCCGCAAAAGACGTTTCCGTTTTAGCAAAATTTTCCGCTTTGGCGCGTGAAAAAGATATTTATCGGCAGTAGACAAACGCCTGTTGTGGTAGTATAATTGACGTAGCGACAGGGAGAATAACGGGAATCATAGAAAGAGGAAATTTTATGAAAAAACGTTTATTATTCAAATTTATTTTCGTTGTGCTTGTCATAGTGGTTATGCTTATGGCGTTTGCAAGCTGCGGGAAGGGCGATTCTCCTTCGCCGGACAATCCTGACACGCCGGACAAACCGGATACGCCGGACAAACCGGATACGCCGGATAAGCCTGACACGCCCGATACGCCCGACGTCCCGGACACTCCGGATAATCCCGACAATCCAGATACTCCTGACGTCCCCACAGAAGACTACAAAACCGAGGAGTTCTGGACGCAAAACGGAAGCAAAAACATTTATTGCAAATTATATTTTCCAAATGACGAGCTTGCCTCGCACCCTGCGGTGATTTTGTCGCACAGCGCGTTTCTGACGGGAAATTCCCTCGCGGCGTATGCCAAAGGCTTTGCGGACAGGGGATACGTTGCCTGCACGTTTGATTTTTGCGGCGGAAGCAATTCCTCGAAAAGCGACGGCAAAGTCAAGGAAATGACCATTTTCTCCGAAGTGGCCGACCTCAAAGCGGTGATTTCGGCGGTATCGGCGCGCGAAGACGTCACGGACGGCGGCGTGCTTTTGGTGGGGACCAGCCAGGGCGGACTGGTGACTGCGCTCACCGCAAACGGTATCCCCGAAGCGGTTTCGGGCATGATTTTGCTGTATCCTGCGTTCAACATTGCCGATCAGGTGAAAAAGTACGCGTCAAATCCGCTTATCCCCGACAGCCTTATCCCTTACGGAAAAACCTTCATAAGCTCGCTGACCAACTACGACGTGTACGAGCATATCGCCGCATTCGACAAGCCCGTGCTTATCGTTCACGGCACAAACGACCGCACCGTGCCGATATCCTATTCCGAAAAGGCGCAGACGATTTATTCCGATTGCGAGCTTAAAAAAATTCTCGGGGCAGGGCACGGCTTCAACGCGGCAAACTACAGCGTCACGGATTACGACTCCTTGGTTTGGGGCTTTGTGGACGAATATCTTGCAAAACTCGCATCTTAAAACGTCAAAATAAAAAGCCCCTCTCGGAAAGCGAGAGGGGTTTGTTGTTAGTGTTTTGAAGAGACGGTGATTTCGCCGTTCGAGGCGTCGACGACGATGGTGTCGCCTTCGTCCATGTTGCCCTTAAGGATTGCTTTGGCAACCTTGGTTTCGACGTTGCTTTCGATGTAACGTTTAAGCGGTCTTGCGCCGAAGGTTACGTCGTAGCCGCCGTCCACGATAATGTTTTTGGCCGCGTCGGTAACCTGCAGTTTGAGGTTCTGTTTTCCAAGGCGCGATTGCAGTTTGGTCAGCATGATGTCGATAATCCTGAAAACGTTTTCGCGAGTGAGCGGCGTGAAGAGAACGGTGTCGTCGAGTCTGTTCAGAAATTCCGGACGGAAAGTCTGTTTCAGAAGCTTGTCGATTTGTTCTTTCGCCTCGTCGGAGATGTTGCCGTTTTGGTCGATGCCGTCCAGAATGGCGCCGCTGCCGAGGTTGGAGGTCAGAATGATGATGGTGTTTTTGAAGTTAACCGTTCTGCCTTGGCTGTCGGTTATGCGGCCGTCGTCGAGAACCTGCAACAAAATGTTGAAGACGTCGGGGTGCGCTTTTTCGATTTCGTCGAAAAGAACCACGGAATAAGGTTTTCTTCTGACTGCTTCGGTGAGCTGACCGCCCTCGTCGTAGCCGACGTATCCCGGAGGCGCGCCGATAAGACGCGACACGCTGAATTTTTCCATATATTCCGTCATGTCGATACGCACGATGTTGCGTTCGTCGTTGAAAAGATAGGAAGCAAGCGTTTTTGCAAGTTCGGTTTTGCCCACGCCCGTAGGGCCGAGGAACAGGAAGGATCCGATAGGTCTGTTTTCGTCGGAAATGCCCGCTCTCGAACGAAGCACCGCTTCGCTGACGGCATTTACGGCTTCGTCCTGACCGATGACGCGTTTGTGCAGTTCGTCGGCAAGGTGCAGAAGCTTTTCTTTTTCGCTTTCCATAAGCTTGGTGACGGGAATACCCGTCCACTTCGAAACGATTTTTGCGATTTCGTCGGAGGTAACTTCGTCGCGGAGCAGAGAAGTTCCGTTTTTGGATTTTTTCTCGGCTTCCTCAAGCTTTTTGGTCAAGGCCGGCAAGGTGCCGTATTGAAGCTCGGCCGCTTTGCCGTAGTCGCTGCGGCGTTTTGCGTCTTCGATCTGAAGATTGACGCGGTCGATTTCGGCCTTGGTGTCCTGAACGCCGTTTATTTCTTTCTTTTCGTTTTCCCATTGCGCCTTCATTTCGTTGAACTTATCGTGAAGGTTTGCAAGTTCTTTTTTGATTGATTCGCGACGCTCGACGGAAAGCTTGTCGGTTTCCTTTTCAAGCGCCATTTCCTCTATCTCCAGCTGCATGATTTTGCGGCTGATGACGTCCATTTCGGTCGGCATGCTGTCGATTTCCGTCCTGATCATGGCGCAGGCTTCGTCCACAAGGTCGATTGCCTTGTCCGGCAGGAATCTGTCGGAAATGTATCTGTCCGAAAGCGTTGCCGCCGCAACCAAAGCCTGGTCGTGAATACGCACGCCGTGGAAGATTTCGTATCTTTCCTTCAGTCCTCTCAAAATGGCGACGGTGTCTTCAACGGTAGGTTCGTTCACCATAACGGGTTGAAAACGACGCTCCAGGGCAGGATCTTTTTCGATGTATTTGCGGTATTCGTCCAAAGTGGTTGCGCCGATGCAGTGCAGCTCGCCCCTTGCAAGCATAGGTTTTAAGAGGTTGCCCGCATCCATGCTGCCTTCGGTTTTGCCTGCGCCTACGATGGTGTGCAGTTCGTCGATGAAAAGCAGCATACGGCCGTTTTGTTTTTTGATTTCGTTCAGAACGGCTTTCAGCCTTTCTTCGAATTCGCCGCGGTATTTTGCGCCCGCAATAAGCGCGCCCATGTCGAGGGCAAAGATGTGTTTGTCCTTAAGTCCTTCCGGCACGTCGCCGCGAACGATACGCTGCGCCAGCCCTTCCGCTATTGCCGTTTTCCCGACGCCCGCTTCGCCGATAAGAACCGGGTTGTTTTTGGTTTTTCTGGACAGAATACGAATGACGTTTCTTATTTCGTCATCACGGCCGATAACCGGATCCAGCTTGCCGCTTTCGGCGCGTTCGACCATGTCGTGGCCGTATTTTTTCAGTACGTCGTATGTGTCTTCGGGGTTGTCTGACGTAACTTTCGTGGTTTTAACCTGCGAAAGCGCGCTCATAAAGCCTGCTTTTGTAAGTTTGACTTTTGCAAACGCCGCCTTGAGGGCAGGGGAAGGATTGTCCAAAATCGCCGCGAAAATGTGTTCGACGCTGACGTATTCGTCGCCCGCGGATTTGGCAAGCTTGCCTGCCTCCGAAAGCATAAGCGACGCGTCGCCCGACAGATAACATTCGCCCGCGCCCGAGCCGGTTACGGAAGGGAAGGACGACAATATTTTGTCGGTTTCTCTCAAAAGTGCGTCGGAATCGGCGCCGCACTTCGTTACGAGCTTCGGGATAAGTCCGTCTTCGTCGGAAAGAAGGGCGTAAACGATATGTTCCGAAAACAATTGCTGATGATGTCTTTCAAGCGCAATGTTCTGCGCGTTGTTTATTGCGTCAAGCGCTTTTTTGGTGTATTTACTAAAATCCATAAGTCATACCTCCTTTGAAATATGATAGGTTCGGGAAAAGGTTTTCCCGTGAGGTGCTTCCATATTTTAGCACTCTCGCTCTTCGACTGCTAATTATAACACCATTTTCCCATTTGTCAATAGATTTTGGAAAAAAAGTCAAAAAATCCCGAAATTTTTTTGACAAAGTGCTAAATAATAATTTATAACAGAATTGTACTTTAGTCCAAAAATCGCTTTACAAACGCCGAAGCGGTGTGCTAAAATTAGACTATAATACAAAAATAAGGATACTTATGTCAAAAGCTCTATTGAAAACGGAAGGAAAAAAGGTAACGACGCATAAACAAATTATGCACACCGCAAAAAAATTATTTGAGGAAGAGGGCATCTCGGGCGTCAAAATCGAACGCATCGCCCACGAAACGGGCATCTCCAGAAGCACGTTTTTCACGCATTTCAATTCGCTCGATCAACTGCTGAGGGAGCTTGCGGACGAAGAAATCAAGGACCTTTTCGCCGCCGCAAGAAACAGCAATCGCGGAGTTTTTGAGAGAGTCCTTCTTTGTCAGCTGGTGGACGACACCGTTCCGTATCCTTATCTGTGCATGGAACTGTTCGTCAAAAATCTTTTGAGCCGCGAGCCGTGCAACTTTCAGGAGCTTGACGACGCGCTGCAAAAGACTATATCGGAAAGTGCCGCTTACAACGCGGCGAAAAAGGTATTTTCCCCAAAAGAACTTTCCGCCCTTTTGATCGGTTCCTATTTCGGACTTGTGTTTCAGAAGTTTATGCGTGGCGAAGCCTTCGGCGACGGAGAGGACGTCAAACTGACGATAAACAAATTCATAACCTTAATAACAAACAGAGTGGAGGATAAACTATGAGCAACGGTAACGGTATCAGCAAATGGCCAGACGCCAATCAAATCTACAAAGAACTTGCGGATTTAACTTCGAAACCGATTTGGTGCGTATCCGACGAGTATCTTAAAAAGGTTCTCGATCACTACGAAATCAACTGCAAAGGCAGCAAGGAAATCACCACGGAAGCCAAAAAGTATATTCCGGGCGGCGTACAACACAACCTTGCTTTCAACTATCCGTTCCCACTTTGCATGGACAAAGCGGAAGGCGCTTATCTTTACGATCGCGACGGCAACAAATATTTCGACTTTTTGCAGGCCGGCGGCCCGACCATTTTGGGCAGCAACTATCTGCCTGTAAGGGAAAAGGTTTTTGAACTTCTCAACACCTGCGGTCCTGTTACCGGTTTGTTCCACGAGGGCGAACTTTTGCTCGCCAAAAAAATCAACGAACTTATGCCTGCGTGCGAAATGTTCAGGATGCTGGGTTCCGGCACCGAATCCGTCATGGCGGCAATAAGAGTGGCGCGTTGCGCAACCAAACATAAACGTATCATCAAAGTCGGCGGCGCTTATCACGGCTGGTCCGATCAGATGGTTTACGGCCTGAAGATCCCCGGCAGCAGACAATTTTTGGAAAGCCACGGCATCCCTGGCAGCTACAAAACCACCGACGAAGTCAGACCTAACGACCTCAAGATGCTTGAGAAAATGCTCAGACGCAACAAATCGAAGGGAGGCACGGCGGCGGTCATCGTCGAACCTGTAGGCCCTGAAAGCGGCACCCGTCCGGTGGACTTCGACTACAACGAAAAAGCCAGAATTCTGGCCAAAAAATACGGCGCTCTCTTCATCTTCGACGAAGTCGTTACCGGTTTCAGAGTCGGCATTCACGGCGCTGCGGGCTACTTCTTCGGCGACAAATACAAGGTTGACGACACTCCTGTTTTCGTTGACGGCAAACCTTGGATGATCGACGACAAAAAAATCGAGAACGGCAAAGTCGTCAAATTCCGTCGGCAGGGCACCGGCAGAGATATGTATCCTGACCTCACCGTGTTCGGCAAAATCGTTGCGGGCGGCTATCCTTCCGCAGGCGGCGTAGGCGGCAAGAAAGAATACATAGGCCTTATGGCGGCAGGCCTTGCGGGCATGGGCAAAAAAGCGTACGTCGGCGGCACCTTGGCGGCCAACCCGCTCAGCTCCTACGCAGGCTACCTCGCAATCTGCGAAATCGAAAAACAAAACGCTTGCGAAAAAGCGGGCCATGCAGGCGACAGACTTACCGCCGGCCTCAAAGAGCTTATCAAAAAGCACGGTCTTCCGTTCGTGGTTTACAACACCGGCAGCATCGTTCACCTCGAATGCACCGGCGCAATGAGCTTCGATTTCTCCAGCTTCAACATCTTAAAATCCCTCATCCCTATGCTGAAGAAAAAACCTGAAATGCTCCGTCGTAAAGTGGCAATGGAACAGATGGGCGCGGCATACGCGGCAAACGGAATCATCACCCTTGCGGGCAGCAGGCTTTACACTTCCATGGCAGACACCGACGAAGTTATCGACGCCGCTTTGGAAAAATTCGACGAAGTTTTCGCGCACGTAACCGAGTGCACCAGAAACTTGGATAAATAGTAACCGAATTTGCCCTGCGGCAAAACCGCAGGGCAATAATATTATGCGCCGCAAATTTTATCGGCGCACCGACGCCTTCAAAAGGAGAAATTATCATGAATGAAAAAATGGTACAAAACGTCATCGACTACGCCAAAAAGCTTTCGGAGGAGGGTTTGGCAAGCGAAAACGCAAGCATAACTTTCCGTCACGAAAACGAGCTTTACACGACCAAACAAGGGGTTGATTTTGCAAATCTGACCGCTGATGACGTGCTTTTTGCCGACTTGGACGTTTTTGATCCGGACAAACTGGACGATAGAACTGCCAAAAAACTTGGCGGCGACGTATATGCGCTGAATCTCGTGGACGGAGCGGACGCCGTTATAAGAATCGACACCGACTATACCTTGGCTTGCGCCGAAAAAGGCAAAAGCGTTCCGCCGGTTCTTGACGATATGAGTCAGATTCTGGGTGTAAAAATCAAGTGCGCCGCGTCATCGGCGCCGAAAGACCTTGCGAAGGCGCTTGCGGGCAAACGCGCTTGCCTCATAAAGGGCGAGGGCGCGCTGACCGTGGGCAGAAGTCTGGACGAAGCCTTCACCGCGGCAATGGTTATGGAAAAAGCTTGCAGAACCCACGTCAGGGTTACTGCTCTCGGCGGCTCGCATAACCTTGGTTTTTTGGACGCCAACCTGCAACATTTCATCTACAAAATCAAGTACAGCAAAACAAATCAGGCGGCCAAAATCGCCAAAGAACAAGAGGAGGCCTGACATGAAAACAGAATCCGAACTCAGACAACTCATAAAAGACGCAGGAGTTCAGATGCTTGCCGAAAACCTCGTGCAGGGCACCTGGGGCAACATATCCGTTCGTATCGACGAAAAGCACATGCTGTGCACGCCTTCGGGGCTCGATTACGTCGATCTCACCGTGGACGATATGAGCGTGGTGGACATCGACACTTTGGAATGGGTGGGCAGCAAAAAGCCTACTTCCGAACGAAAAATCCACGCGGCAATCTTGCGCGACAGGCCTGAAATCAACGTGGTTCTGCACTCGCATCCGTCGGAATGCAGCGTGTTCGCTTCCGCAAGGAAGGACCTTCCGATAACCGATCCCGAGCTGAAGGAGCTTCTGGGCGGAGATATTCGCTGCGCCAAGTACGCTCTTCCGGGCACCAAGGGCCTCTGCAAAAACACCGTTGAGGCAATGAAGGGCAGAAAAGGTTGCTTTTTGGCAAATCACGGCGTGTTTGCCTGCGGCGAAAGCATGGCTCTTGCCTTCGAGGCCATAAGGGCAATGGAAAAGGGTTGCAGAGATTATATCGAAGCGCAGACGGCAAAGGCTCTGGGCAAATCGTCCTATGGCGTCGGCGACGACGTAGTGCTGTTCCTGAAAAAATAAACAAAAAGTCAAAAAGCGTCTCTTTCGGGGCGCTTTTTTGTTTGGTTTTTATGTTGCAAACACGGTGAAAATGGAGTATAATATATCTTACAAAAAACGTACAGGGGAAAAACCATGAAAGAAAAGAAACCTATTTCCGCAAAACGGATAGTTTTAAGCGTCGTTGCAGTCGTCGTTGCCATTCCTCTTCTTGCAATGACGTTCATGTTTGCCCTCAGGGGCTTTGCAAACATACCGCGCGTCAAGGAAAGCGAAATACCTGCTTCCGACAACGCATATATCGTGTCCGAAACCTTGATGTCGGCGCACCGAGCAGGGCGCAAAACGGCGCCTGAAAACACGATGGCGGCTTTTTCCAAGTGCATAGACATTATGGAAACGGAAGGCTACGTCATCGACATTCTGGAATTTGACCTTCAGCTCACCAAAGACGAACGCCTTGTTCTTTTGCACGACGACACCTTGGACAGAACCAGCAACTGCGAAGAAGTCGAAGGCTTCGGCAAGGACAGCAAGGTTATCGACCACACTTTGGAGGAACTCAAAACCTTGGAAATGTGGCACGACTACGACGGCACCGACTTTGAAGAGGGCGAAGCGCGCATCTGCACCTTGGAAGAAGTGTTCGACTACGTCATAACCGAAAAGGGCTACGTCGATATGCGCTATATCATCGAAATCAAAGACAGCGGCGCAATCGGCGAAAAGGCCATGGACAAATTGTACGAAATCATGGTGAACTACGACGTTCTGGACAAAGTGGTTGTCGGCACCTTCCAGAAAAACGTAACCGCCTACATCGACAAGGAATACGCTTCCCGCGGCGTAACCCGTTCGGCTTCCATAATGGAAGTGGTGGAGTTCTATTTTGCATTCTGCTTCAACGCGGACCTTGCCAAAAAGAACGTCGGCTACTCGGTTTTGCAGATTCCGACAGACGCGTATATATTCGTGGATCTCGGCAAAAAGAGCGTCATCGACTACGCGCATAAGTATGGAATTGCCGTTCAATTCTGGACGATAAACGACCCGAAAGAAATCGAACAGCTCATCCGCGACGGCGCCGACGCAATCATGACCGACTATCCCGACACCGCTTGCGCAATCGCCGAAAAGCTCAAAAACAACGCCTAATCATCAAAAAAGCCGCGGTAAACGCGGCTTTTTGTTTTGTCGTTACAAAATCAAAAGAATCACGGGGATTGTTAAAAGGCAGAATATCGTGGACAAAAGCACGCTGTCGGCGGCTTGTTTTTGTCCTTCGCCGAAAAGCTCCGAAAGGTTGAGCACCACGCTTGCCGTCGGGCAACAACAGGTGATGCAAAGCACTTGTTTCAAAAGTTCGGGGATATTTAAGGGAAGCGTTATCGCCCATGCGGCAAGCGGGAAAATCACCAGCTTGACGGCGGACGAAAGGTAGCACTTGCCGTTTGAAAACAGTTCTCTGACGCTTACGGTTGCAAGGCGCATGCCCAAAATCAGCATACAAAGCGGAGCGGTCATTTTGGCAAGAAGCGAAACGATGCCGCCTAAGTCGAAGCCTTCCGTCGGAAGCTTCGTCCCCGTAAAGAACAGCGGCAGGGCCACGAAAAGCACCAACGTCGCGGGATTGAGAACCAGCTTTTTGACTTTTATGTATTTTTTGTCGCAGGTGATGAGCGCGCACCCCAGAGTCCAGGCCATAAGGTTCATGCTGACGGCGAACATCGCCGAATACGCAAGCGCGTTCGTGCCCGGAAGCAGTTTTTCCAGAAGCGGCACGCCGAAGTAGCCCACGTTTCCGAAAACGGAAGCGCAGACGGCAATCCTTGCGCCGACATCCCCGCGAAGGCGTTTGCCGAAAACCGCCCCGACTGCGGCCAAAATCACAATTTGCAGCGCAGTGCAGATGCCGAAAAAGAGAAGCATGTTCTTAAACAGCTCCTTTTCGTACGTAACCGAATCGAACTGGTACATCGTCAGGCACGGCTGACAGACGTAGAGAAGCACCTTTGCAAAGGAAGAAATATGTTCCTCCTTCACGGCTTTGGTTTTCACCAGAACGAACCCGGGAACGGCATAGATCAGCATAACGAGGACGGCGCCTGCCGTGATACCGAAATCCATATCCACCTCAAAAAGTTTCTGCTTTTATTTTAGCAAAAAACCGTTCCCGTTGCAACAAAAAACAAAGCGGAAGAAACCTTCCGCTTACATTTTTATTTTCCCGTATCTTCGGGTTGCAGACAAACCACGCCTTGCTTTGCCTGACAGAGCGGGCAGGTTTCGAAGGCTTTTTTGCCGGTTTCCGAATAGCCGCATCCGCCGCAAGTCCAGGAAACCGCCGATTTTTTGTTGTAGAGCGTTCCGTTCTTCATGGCTTCGTGAAGCTTTTGGAAGGTTTTCGCGTGCTGTTTTTCCACCTCGATTATGTTTTCAAAAAGGCCGGCAACGTCCGAAAAACCTTCTTTTCTTGCCGTTTCGGCGTAGAGAGGATAAACCTTTTCGGCTTCGTCGAGTTCGTCTTCGGCGGCAAGCCTGAGGTTTTCGGTCAGATCCCATTTCTCTCTGAAAGGATAGCCGCTTTGAACGTCTATGTTGTCGATGGTACGGTTCCCCGCGCTCTGAATGAAAGAGTAGAACATGCGGGAATGGTTAAATTCGTTGTAGGCGATTTTGTCCACAACTTCCGCAAGGGCGGTGTAGCCTTGCTGACGGGCGCCGTATTCGATGTATTCGTATCTGGCTCTCGCCATACATTCGCCTGCGAACGCTTTTGCCAAATTCAAAATTGTTTTGCTTTTTTCAAGTTCCATATAAACCTCCTGTTTTGGTTATATTATTAACCTGCGGCAGAAAGTTTATACGAAAAAACCCCCGAATTACGGGGATTTTTTTGCATTCGTTTTAAGGTTTGATTTTGTCTTCGCCGAGGAAGAACACGGCCAAAATGCCTTTTCCGCAGTGCGTGCCGATGATAGGTCCGATGAAGTCGATGACGACGTTGACGTCAGGCGTCTTTTCCTTGATTTTGGCGGCAACCCATTCCGCGTCTTCCGGCGCGCTTCCGTGCTGAACCCAGACTTCGTCGTTTTTCCAACCCTTGCTCTTTATGACGTAGTCGTCGACGAGCGCTTTGAGGCTGGCTTTTCTGCCCATAACCTTTTGAATAGGGATAAGTCTGCCTTCGGTGTCAACGTGAAGAACGGGCTTTAGGTTCAGACCGCTTCCGATGACAGCGGCGGTTTTGCTGACGCGGCCGCCACGATAGAGGTGGAACAGATTCTGAACGGTGAAGAAGTGAACGCAATGTTCTCTGACGTCTTCCGCAAAGGCCAGAAGTTCGTCAAAGCTTACGCCTTCGGCGCGTTTTTTAAGCACCTGCCAAACCATAAAGCCTTCACCGCCCGAAGCCGCCTTGCTGTCCACAACGGCAATTTTACGGTCAGGAAACGCTTCTTTAAGTTCGGTTTCTGCAATTTTCAGCGCGTTGTAGGTTCCGCTGAGGGCGCTTGAAAAACAGATATGCAAAACGTCGAAGCCTTCTTTAAGGATAGGAGTGAAGAATTCTATTGCCGTTTCGGTGTTTATAAGCGAGGTCGTCGGCATGCTGCCGGCATCGACACGGCGATAAAATTCGTCGAAGTCCAGACTCTTCGGATCGCAAACGTATTCGACGTCGTCCAGAACGTAGTTCATCTGTATGATTTTGAAGTTTTCGGCCGAATGGTTTTTCGGCATATCCGACGTTGCGTCGGTCGTTACGAAAATTTTTGACATATATTATCCTCCCAGAAATACGTCTTAGCGTTATTATAACAAAGTATTTGGTTTTTGTAAATAAAAATAACCTTAAAACCTATTTTGGCTTGACTTTGGACGGCGATATAAGTTAAAATTTATTATATCTTAAAGCGATTTACGGAGGAAATTATGCACGCTCAACACGAAATCACCGCGCCGCAACGTCTTCTGAACGAAAAAGGGGACATCGCCGAACCGGGATTTGCAAAAAAACTTTTTTGGATTTACGACAGAAAGGACGTAAAAGCCAAAAAAATCCGCATCAAAGAATGGGATTATTATTACATCGGAAATCAGGACTTCGGCCTGTGCCTGACTATTGCTGACGCAGGCTTCGTGGCCAGCCACAGCATTTCGCTTCTGGGCTTTTCTGGCGAACCGTTTCAGATGAACGATTCGGAAATCGCGCCGTTCCCGATGGGGAAGGTGGGCATGCCGTCCACTTCCGAAAAGGGCGACGTTACCGCAAAAGCCGGCACTCTTACCATGACTTTTGAAAACGACGGCGAAAAAAGGCATCTTTTCGGCCGTTACGACAACTTCTGCAACACCAAAAAGGCTTTGGAATTTGACGTAACGCTCACCGAAATTCCGGAGGAAAGCATGGTCATCGCCACACCGTTCGACAAGCCGAAACACTTTTACTACAATCAGAAAATCAACTGCATGCGCGCCGACGGCTGGTGCCGCTTCGACGGAAAGGAATATCTTTTCAATCGCGAAAACGGTTCCCTCGCAACCCTCGACTGGGGCAGGGGCGTGTGGACGTACGACAACACCTGGTACTGGGGAAGCGGTCAGACCGTTCTGGACGACGGCAGCACGTTCGGTTGGAACATCGGTTACGGCTTCGGCAACACGTCGGCCGCCACCGAAAATATGCTTTTCTACAACGGCAAGTCCCACAAAATCAGCGAAATAACCTTCAACATTCCTATGTCGGGCAAGAAGTATCTGTACACCGAGCCGTGGACGTTCACTTCCGACGACGGCAGGTTCGAAATGACTTTCAAACCGGTCATCGACAGGCAGGCTCCGCTTGACGTCGGCGTTATATGCATGATCCCGCATCAGGTCTTCGGGCTTATTTCGGGAAAAGCCGTTCTGGACGACGGAAAGGTCATCGAAATTAATGACAGAATGTGCTTTGCCGAGCGCGTTCACAACAAATGGTAATTAAAAGATAAGGAGATAAAAATTATGGTCTATGCAGCACTTGCTTTAGGCGTTCTGGCGGCGGCGTTCTTTATGTACGTCCGCGTCAAAAAAGGCGGAGTTCCGGGCGTTATCACCAAAACTATCGCAAGCATCTTTTTCATTCTGACGGCGGTTTTCGCCCTCATTCAGGTTGCCGAGAAAAACGAATACGGCATTTGTTCGGCTGAGCAAATGACTTACGGTATCCTCATCGTGGCAGGCCTCGTGTTCGGCATGCTGGGCGACATTGCTCTGGATCTGAAGTACGCCTACAAACAGAATAGCGACGTCTGGACTTACAGCGGTATGGTCGCTTTTGCTTTGGGGCACGTCTGCTATCTCGCGGCGATTTACGGCTACACCAAGGTGGCCGAAGAAAGCGCGTGGTGGTGCGCCGTTCCTCTCGTGGTGGGCGCATTGTTCGGGCTTATTGCCGTTTCCCTCGAGAAACCGATGAAGCTCAAATACGGCAAGTTCAAGGTTATTTCCGGCGTGTACGGCGGCATACTTGCGGCAATGGTCTTCAGCTGCGCCTCCGTGATGATTAACCGCATCAGAAACGACGGCGCCGATCTCGTTATGTGGATCGTGATGACCGTGGGCGGCGTAATGTTCCTTTTGTCCGACCTCGTTCTGTCCGGCATGTATTTTGACGTCGATCAAAAGAAAAACACCCCTGCAAACGTCATCATCAATCACACCACCTATTATATCGCTCAGTTCTGCATCGCTTTTGCAATCACTCTGATGAAATAGGAAAATCGAAAACCACGCAAAAAGGCTTCCTTCGGGAAGCCTTTTTATGTACGAAGCTATAATTATTTTGCGGATTTTTCCAGCGCGCCGACGACGAGCGGAACTATGACGGAGAAGGACCCAAGTTCTATCGCCGCGTTTATCGAAACGACGCTTGCCAGAATCCACCTAAAGTCCACCGTAACCGAGCCGTAGGTTTTGCCGCCGGCAAACAAAAAGAAGAAACCCAAAAACAGCACGGTGTTGGTGAGAACGCCCGAAACCGTGGCGGCAATGCTTGCGGCGGCGACGCTCTTTTTTTCGTTTTTGATTTTGCTTTTTACGCCTTTGTAAACCAGTCCCGACGCCACTCCCGCCAAAATGCGGGGAAGCACCGAAACCAGCGGATTTATTGCGACGGAATAAAGCGGTATGGCGGAGGAATAGACGACGGCGATGATAAGGCTGGTGATTCCGAAGAACCCGCCGCAGATTGCGCCAACTTTAGGGCCGTAGAACTCTGCCGCGACAAGCACCGGCAAAAGCCCCAGCGCAAGGCTGACGGGCATGCCGACTTTTTGCAGAATTTCCGCAAGGGCCTGAAGCACGGCAATGAGGGCAACGGATATGCCGACCGCGGCCACCGTTCTTGAATTTTTGTTTAAGTTTGCGTTCATAGTTTTCAAAAAGAAAAATTCGCAAAGCTTTCACTCTGCGAATTTTTTTGCCTCAGGCGATAAACGGAGCAAGATCCGACAAAAGATCTTCGCAGCTGTCGGTGAAGATTTCCAGCACGACCGGCATGCTGAGGTCAAGGCTGAATATGCCCAAAACCGATTTTGCGTCGACGACGTGGCGGCCGCTTCTCAAATCCATATCGTAGTCGTATTTGTTGACTACGTTGACAAACTGCTTGACGTTTTCTGCAAGTTTAAGGTTGATTGCGATTGATTTCATATATATGCTCCTTTAAAATTTTATACACTTTTCAAAAATCAAGGTTTATACTGCCAAAATTTCGGTTAAACCTTGCGTAACGTTAGTTTGCCGTCAGTTTTGCGTAGTACTGATCCAACAGAACCGGACCGTATTTCATCATTTCGGTGTGAAATTCGAGGTCGGACATCTGCGCGCAGAGGGTGCGAAGCTCGGTGATTTTGAGCGCGGTGTAATAGTACTTCAAAACGTTTGTCGGAACTTCCACGACGTGCTCGAACACTCTGTCGGAGTAGGCCGAAACGGCGTTCGTCATGCTCGCGTCGCCGGCGGCGGAAGAATAGAAGGTGTCAAGCATAAAGCTTCTGAGCTCGGCTTTGTCAAGACCTTCGTAGTTCACCTTGATGTCGGCCGCCGCAACGATATATTGCGAAGTTTTGTTTTCTAAAAGATACAACTTATACAGAAGGTTGAGGAGCGTATCGGGCCTGAAGTATTTGGCCGCGTAGTTTTCGGCATAGGTTGCCCAGCCTTCCATATAGCCCGAGGAGCTCATTGCCCGAATTGTTTTCGGCAGGCCGCTGTTTTTGAAGTAAACGTCCTGATAGAGGTGTCCCGGGAAGCCTTCGTGCGACAGCAAGTCAAAGGTGTTGTAGGAGGACAGATTGTCCGAATAAGTGTTGACGATGATGACCTGATTTGCGTTCATATCGTCAAGCTTCGAGGTGAAGTATGCGGCAGGGCTGTAGTTATCTTTAAGGCTCGGATCGATTTCCTTCAAAACGATTTGTCCGCATGCGGTAAGAGTAGGGAAGTCGTTTGCGATAAGGCCGCGAAGCTCGCCGACGGTGTCGTACATTTTGTCAATCGTCCAGTTTTCGAGGTCGGAATCCATAAGAGCGTCGAGCTTGTCGGAAATTTCGTCCGACGAAAGGCCGTATTCCGATTGTATTTTGGAAACTATGGCTTTGGATTCGGAGATGCTTGCGTTGTAATCCGTGAGGATTTTTTGAAGCGCGGTTTCGACGCTGTCGGAAACGCCCGTAGCGTCCCTGAACAGAAGCTCATAATATTTTTTGCCGTTTTCGTAGTGCGCTAAACCTTTTTGGTTGTTGTTTTCGTTTCCGATAAATTCCGTAACGCCTTGCCCGAGCTTGACGTAGGCCGGGATAAGCACGTCGTTCACGGCGGGGGCGATGCGATCGTTATACGCCGCTTTTTCTTCTTCGGTCAAAAACGAGCAGTTTGCGATTTTGGACTTGAAGAGCGGAATGAGAAAGTTTTCCGTTTCGGTGTTTTGCGTTTCGCCGCCGCGGATATCCACGCCGGTGAAGTTTTCGCACTGTTCTATGGAGCCGACGTAAACGAAATCGGCCCTTCCGTAACCGTTTTGCACTCTTTCGCGTTCGTAGTCCACGTATTTAGGGAAGTTTTCCGCCGCGGAATTTATGAGATTGAAGAAGTTTTCGATGTCGTGTTTGCGGGAAAAACCGTATTCTGCCAGATAAATCGGCAGTTCGGCCTGGAAGCCCAGATAGCTGCCCAAAAAATCGTCCTGAAAATAGTAAAAATCTTTATAATCGGAGCGATTGTTGAAATAAGTGGCGAGATAGTCGTACCAAACCTGCTGTTTTTCGTTCAGATCGTTGTAGTTGAACATCAAACGCATAAGTTTGCTTTGCATTTTCAGGGAAGAATAACCTTTTTCGTAGTCCTCTTTGGCTGAAGGCGTCGGAACGGAAGCGGTTTCTTCGTCCAGACCGTATGCGGCAGGGTTTGAAAGCAAAAAGTTTATGCTCGTGCCGTCGCCGGAAAACAGCGCGGTGAACAGTTCTTCGAGATATTCGTCAAACTCTTTTTCTCCGCCCTTAATAAAGCTGCATCCGCCCAGAGTTCCCGCCAGCAAAACGGCAACCATAACGACGGCAAAGGTTTTCAAAAACAGATTTTTCTTGTTCATAATGTCTCCGTAAAGGTTTTTTGCTTTTATATTTTACAACAAAAGTAAAAAAAATACAACAGTAATCGACAGCAGTCGTCAAAATTATTTATTAAACGTTTCCGCTTGCCAAATCACCTTTGGTTTTGTATAATAGTAAAAAAGGAGATATACTATGGAAAACGTTTACGATTTAGAGGCCGTGCAGGCATTTTTGGCGCAGTGCGACGAGTTGGAAAACTCTTCGTTTATTATGAGCTATAACAAAATTCGTATGCTTTTGAAATGTCTGGCGTACTATCCGGAGCTTCGAAACCTCGTGGACGAATGTAAATACAACTTCGATTTCGACAGGGAATATTCCCGCTCCATCGTCAGCCTCGGCACGACCAACGCCTTCCGCCTGCCGCTTTCCAACCGCAAAAAGGTTGCTCTCGTGGTCAGTTTGCTGCTGGACTTTGACGTTCCGAGAAGGGATTTCGTCCGATTCGTTATGGAATTCTGGCCGTCGTCCGACAGAGCAAAAAGCTATCAGGGCTTCGTGAACGCCGTCATAGTTCCGTTCAAAAAAGCGGTCGTCGATATGCTTATGGCCAAGGACGAGCTTACTCCCGTTGCCGAAATCAGGGAAAAAGACGCTCAAAAACTCGAGGTGAACATCGCGCTTGCAGAGCGCACGTCTTATCTTATCGATTCCGCCGTCGCCGCCGTCAAGGAAGCGCAACCGGAGGAAACCGTCAGCTACGAATTGCAGTTTATGCTGGACACCTTCGCCACGGTGCTCGAGCAACGCGACGCGGTCGTCATCAAGGCCTACTGGATGGGACTTAAGCACTATCTGGAAAATCAAAAAATCGCGGCGAAAGAGGTCAAGGAAATCGACGCTTTGATGAAAGATTATCTTCTTTCTTAATTTATCTTCTTTCTTAATTTGTTTATTTCGTAATATATAATATTATATACTTATAATCTCGCCCGACCGTCGGGGCGGCGGCGTCGCCACCCGAGCGGTTTCGGGCTTTTTTTCTGCCTCGCAAAGAAAAATCAAAAATTTTCAAAAAAATTTGCAATAATCAAAAAAAACGTTTGACAAAACGGCCATATAATGGTATTCTATGTAAGCTGTTATTTGGGACAGCGCTGCAACTTATACATTTAAGAGGCAAAAATCTTGGGGGTATAGCTCAGCTGGGAGAGCACCTGCCTTGCAAGCAGGGGGTCAGCGGTTCGA
>ULRA01091008.1_pt1 | contig 29650 bp, 28 predicted proteins | sample 1954981 | NCBI WGS metagenome assembly ULRA01 (sample SAMEA4835669, study PRJEB28245) | human gut metagenome | biome: gut microbiome; material: fecal sample | place: Denmark | collected 2008
CGGAAGTCTGTAATACGCTGCGCCGACAAAAGCACCGGTCATCGCACAAATATCGAAGCCGCCGACAGCAGCCAGAATCTCAAACACGGAAGCGTTTTTCAGCTTGGAAACTGCCTCTTCTACGATATGTATTTTTTTCGCAAGTCCAGCGTCATTGAGCCCGCCTCCGCGGCCTACGACTGTTTCCGCAGGGGTTCCTGTCAAAGCCGAAAACACACATGCACTGGTCGTCGTGTTTCCGATGCCCATTTCGCCGACACCGAAAATCCGATAGCCGGCATCCTTGACAGCCTTAGCGGCTTCAACCCCTGTGAGAAATGCTTCTTCGCATTGTTCCATGCTCATGGCAGGACCTTTTGCAAGGTTTGCGGTTCCGCGTCCGAGTGAGCGGTTGACAATCTTGCCGGCGAATTTGCCGTGTGCTTTTTCCGCACCGGAGACAAATTCCATTTTGTCCGTGTAGAAGACATCCGGAATTCCCATTTTAACGCCCATATCACAGACCAAAAGGTCAATGCCGAAATACTGCGCGAGTGCGCTTACTCCGGTAAAGTGACGCGTGAAGTTAATCGTCTGCGACAGCGTAACCGACTGAGGTGCTGAAGCGACGCCTTCCTCCACCACGCCATTATCTGCACTCATTATAACGACAGCTTGGCGGGTAACATCGTTTTTGACCTCTCCGGTGATGCCTGCAAGTTTGATTGAAATTTCCTCAAGCGTTCCAAGTGCTCCGGTAGGTTTCGCAAGAACCTCCTGACGCGCGGTGGCTTCTTTTACTGTCGAGTCATGCAGGCAACCGTTTTTTTCAACTTCTTTTAAAATCGTTTCGATTGCTGTATTCATTATGTCATAATCCTTTCGAAAAATATATATATTTGCGGCTGTGCAGCCATTCCAGGCATGCACGAGCGTCGCGGGCTTCGATTGTCAGCGTAACATCATCTTCGCAAAAATCATCAATCGCCGAAAATATGCTGTTCATATCCATGCTGCCGCGGTCAAACGCACTATGGCTGTCACCGGTGCCGTCGTTGTTATGGAGATGGAAATGCCCGATATGTGTGCCCAGAACTTCAATCCATTTCTCGACCGGAAGTTCCGGCGGAGTTGTCGCATTGGCGTGTCCGATATCGAGACAGAGCTTGATTGCCGGATGATCGATTTGCCTCATCATATCGAGCATCATATACGGCTCGTCTTCAAGCACGTTTTCCACATAAATCCGAAAGTCCGAGGGTTTGTCCGACATAAATTTCTGCCAGAACTCCGCACCCTTTTCTGCCTGCCAGCCTTTAAAATAGATAAACGGAAGCCAGCCGGTGTGAACAACCATCCGGTTGATGCCCAGCGCGGCAGCAGCCTCGTAGGCCTCGTTTAATCGTTCCATCCCCAGCTGCCTTGCACGGTAATCAATTGCCGCAGGATGGATTTCCGTAAACGGCCCGTGCAGAAAAAGTCCCGACGGTTCAGAAACTCCGGCAGCGGCAATGTCTTCGCGGATTTGTTCAAGCAGATTCCGGCGATTGGAAGGGTCAAGATCTTCCGATATGCAAGTATGATTGATTTCCAAACCGACGCCGAAGTCCTTGGCAACATTCAGAGCATCCTCGGAAAAAGTCGCAATAAAAAGTTTGTTTCTCATAAAAATTCCTAAATATACCGTTGATTTAATGCCTACATTCTATCATAACGGAGCGAAAAATAAAAGAGACGCGATTTGGGCTTTTTATAAAAATTTTGTGAAAGCGAATTTTCCTTTGATTCTCTTGAAAGCTAAAGTTTTTTTTGTTAAAATGAGGTATTATAGGAGAATTTTCAATAAAAGAAAAGGAATTGATGAAATGAGCAAAAAAATGCGAAGCAATATTCTGCTGCTGATAACAGCGGCAATCTGGGGCTCGGCATTCGTGGCGCAGAAGAGCGGAATGGACTATATCGGGCCTTTGACATACGGAGGAATCCGTACATTTATCGGTGGTTTGGCACTGATACCGGTGATTTTGTTCTTGGATAAAGGTAAATCCAAGACCGAGGTAAAGAAAACACCGGAAGAGGAAGCTGCCGAGAAAAAACTGTTGATTATCGGCGGAATCTGCTGCGGACTGGCACTTTTTGTGGCATCCACGCTTCAGCAATACGGCGTAAGCTACACGACGGCGGGCAAGGCAGGATTTATTACGACACTCTATGTTGTTATGGTTCCGATTTTTTCGGTTGTTCTTAGGAAGAAAGTCAGACCGATAATCTGGCTCTGCGTTTTGATGGGAGCGACGGGGCTCTATCTCCTTTGCATGACGGACGCGTCATTTAAGCTGCAGTTCGGCGACACGCTTGTGCTGCTTTGCGCGGTGGGATTTTCCGTACATATTTTGGTCATCGACTATTTTGCACCGAAGGTTGACGGTGTTAAGATGTCCTGCATCCAGTTCCTCGTGGCCGGTGCGATTGGCATTATCGGAATGTTTATCTTTGAAGAACCGAAGATTGATGCGATTTTGGACTGCTGGCTGCCGATTTTATACGCGGGCGTACTTTCCAGCGGCGTAGGATATACCCTTCAGATTGTAGCACAGAAGGATGCAGAACCGACGGTTGCGTCGCTTCTTATGAGCCTCGAGTCCGTATTTGCGGTTATTGCCGGAGCAATTATTCTGCACGAATCCATGTCGCCGAGAGAACTTCTTGGCTGTGCAGTAATTTTTGCGGCTGTAATTATAGCGCAGCTTCCGTCGAAGGAAGAGCGCAATGAAAGACGCTTAAAAGCGCAAGACAATTAGCTATTGAGGAGAGAAACGAATATGATAACAAGAGACGAAGCATATGAACTGCTGAAAAGATATAATAAGGAAGAGTTCCATCTTCACCACGGCAGAATGGTCGAAGGAACGATGCGTTACTTCGCAAAGAAATTAGGATATGGTGACGAAGAAGAATTCTGGGGAATTGTAGGACTTCTGCATGACATCGACTTTGAGATGTGGCCGGAAGAGCATTGCAAGAAAGCGCCCGAACTTCTGAGGGAAGCAGGCGTGGACGAAGATATGATTCATGCAATCGTCTCCCACGGATATGGCCTGTGCGTAGATGTAGAGCCGGAAAAAGAAATGGAAAAGGTGCTCTTCGCTTGCGACGAACTTACAGGTTTAATTGGTGCTGCGGCACTTATGCGTCCGTCAAAGAGCGTGCAGGACATGGAACTCAAGTCCTTAAAGAAAAAATTCAAAGACAAACATTTTGCGGCAGGCTGCGACAGGGAAGTCATCAAGAAAGGTGCGGAAATGCTCGGCTGGGAACTTGACGAGCTTTTGAGCGAAACATTGGAAGCGATGAAAACCTGCGAAGAACCTGCAGAATAACGAGGATAACAAATGGAAGCACTAAAACAAAGAATATTAAAAGAAGGCGTGGCACTCGGCTCAGACAGAATTAATGTGGATGGCTTCATCAACCACAAAATAGACACGGAATTCATGGATAAAATCGGTGCAGAGTTCGGAAGAAAGTTTGCGGGAGTACAGGTGGACAAAATCCTCACCGTGGAAGCAAGCGGAATTGCAATTGCGGTTGCGGCGGCACGCTACTTCGGATTTGCTCCGGTTGTGTTTGCGAAAAAAGCGGCTCCGAACACGATGACCGATGACTGCTATACTGCAGAGGCTTTTTCTTTCACGAAACAGAAGAGCAACATGCTTAGAGTTTCAAAGAAGCACCTTGAGAAGGGCGAAAAAGTCCTTATCATTGATGACTTCCTTGCACACGGGGAAGCATCCCTGGCTCTTTGCAAGATCATCGAGGAAGCGGGTGCAGAGGTTGCCGGCGTCGGAATCGTTATCAGCAAGGATTTTCAGGGCGGCAAAGCCCTGCTTGAGGAACAGGGATACAGAGTCGAAACTTTAGCATCTGTTTCCCGGCTTGAGAACGGTGAAATCACATTCGCATAATCGAATGTAAAATATAAAAGCACAAATCAATGTTCGGAATAACACGAACATTGATTTTTTTATTGAATAAATAGTAAAGAAATATTCGTATTTTCTATTGTTTTCTAAAATTTGCAGACTTATAATTTAGTTGCAAAAGGAAATTTTGTACAGAAAATGACGATATGATTTCAAAGAGGAGAAGAGAAAAATGAAAAAAGTTTTAAGTGTTTTACTCGTAATGGTAATGATTTTATCACTTGTAGCTTGCGGAAACAACGAAAGCAAGACTGACGGTGAGGTTTACAAAGTTGGTATGGTATGTATCGGTGACGAAAACGCTGCATACGACAGAAACTTCTACATGGCAGCTGACGCAGCGAAGGAACAGCTTGCTGCAAAGGGCATCAACATTGAATGGACTTATACATACAACCATCCGGAAGGTGACCCGGTTGCAACAGACAACAGAGAACTTGCAGAAATGGGATGCATCGCAGTGTTCAATAACTCCTACGGAATGGAACCGGCAATGCTTACGGTAGCTGCTGACTATCCGGATACAATTTTCGCAGGACTTACAAACGAAGCTTCTCAGAGAGATTCTTTAGAAAATACAGTTAACGCATTCCCAAGCGTATATGAAGGACGTTACCTTGCAGGTGTTGCTGCAGGAATGAAACTTCAGGAAATGATCGACAATGGCGAAATCAAAGCGAAAGACGCAGTTATCGGTTATGTAGGTGCTTACACATTCGCAGAAGTTATCTCCGGATACACAGCATTCTATCTTGGCGCAAAGAGTGTTTGCCCGAGCGTTACAATGATGGTTGAATTTATCGGTTCCTGGGGAGATCCTACGATGGAAGCAGCAACGGCTCAGGACTTAATTGACAGAGGCGCAGTACTGATTTCCCAGCACTCAGATTCCACAACTCCGGCAACAACTGCTCAGTCCGCAGGAAAGTTCCACGTTGGATACAACCTCGATATGACAGACGTTGCACCGGAAGCATCCCTGATTTCCTCCAGAATTGACTGGACAAACTACTTCGTATATGTAATCGAAACAATTGTAAACGGCGGAACAGTTGACCAGGATTACAAAGAACACGGATTTGCTGAGGGAGATGTAGCACTTACAACATTAAACGAAAGCATCGCAGCTGCAGGAACAGCTGACAAGCTTGCAGAAGTTGAAGCAGCACTTGCTGACGGTTCTCTTCACGTATTTGATACAGATACATTCACGGTAGGCGGCAAGAAAGCAACGAAGGGTCTTGTTGACATGGATGGCGACTTCCAGGGCGAAGAAGACTATAATGCAATCTTTGACGGATACTATCACGAATCCCACTTCAAATCAGCTCCAAGCTTCGACCTCAGAATCGACGGCATCAAACTGATCAACGAAGAATACTAAAAACAAGTCATTTGGAATATAGCCGAAAGGGGACTTTTAGGTCCTCTTTTGGCGTTTAAAAGGTCATATAGAATTTGGTAATATATTAATAGGAAAAGACAATGGAAAAAAATCATGCAGTGGAATTTAAAGGAATAACCAAGCGTTTTGGCAGCAATGTGGCCAACAATGCGGTTGACCTTTATCTTGACAAGGGCGTGATCATGGCGCTACTTGGAGAAAACGGCTCAGGCAAGACAACTCTGATGAATATGCTGGCCGGAATTTATTTCCCGGATGAGGGACAAATATACATCGACGGAAAGCCGGTGACAATCACATCACCAAAAGACGCTTTCGATAACAAAATCGGAATGATCCATCAACATTTCAAACTTGTTGATGTATTCACCGCAGCGGAAAACATTGTACTGGGTCTTGAGGAAAAAGGAAAACTTGACCGTAAAGTTGTTTCCGCAAAGGTGAGAGAAATAAGCGAAAAATACGGGTTTGAAATTGATCCCGATAAAAAAATATATGAAATGTCCGTATCGGAAAAGCAGACAGTTGAAATTATAAAAGTTCTTTACAGGGGAGCGGACATGCTCATCCTTGACGAACCTACGGCTGTTCTGACACCGCAGGAGACAAGAAAACTCTTCTCAGTACTCAGAACGATGCGAGATGACGGAAAAGCAATCATCATCATCACACACAAACTAAATGAAGTAATGGAAATTTCAGATGTTGTTGCCGTTCTCAGAAAGGGCGAACACATCGCTACGGTAAGAACACCGGAGACAAACGAAACCGAACTTACCGAAATGATGGTAGGACATAAGGTTTCCCTTAATATCGACCGGCCGGAGCCGGTAAATCCGAAACCACGCCTTACGATCGCAGGTCTTACCTGCCGTGACAGCGAAGGTGTTACAAAACTGGATGATGTTGGATTCATCGCATACAGCGGTGAAATTTTGGGAATCGCGGGAATCGCGGGAAGCGGACAGAAGGAACTTCTGGAAGCAATCGCAGGACTCCGCCGCGCGACACACGGTTCCATCATCTATTCACCGGAAGGCAAGGCACCGGAAGAACTCGTAGGCAAGAGCCCGATGGAAATCAAGGATGCCGGTGTTGCCTTGGCATTTGTTCCGGAAGACAGGCTGGGCATGGGGCTTGTAGGCGGAATGGGAATGACCGGAAACATGATGCTCCGTTCCTGGAATAAGGGAAAAGGCATTTTCATAGACCGTAAGGCTCCGGAAAAACTCGCAGAAAGTGTTCTCGAAAACCTTCAGGTTAAGACACCTGGAATCGATTATCCGATAAGAAAGCTTTCCGGCGGAAATGTTCAGAAGGTACTGGTAGGACGCGAAATCGCGTCCGCACCGTCGGTTCTGATGAGTGCCTATGCGGTAAGAGGTCTTGATATCAATACATCATACACGATTTACAATTTGATGACCGAGCAAAAAATGAAAGGCGTTGCCGTAATCTTCGTCGGCGAAGACCTTGATGTCTTGCTCGAACTTTGCGATAAGATTCTCGTTCTTTGCGCAGGTAAAGTATCGGGTCTTGTGGACGCAAGAACAACCACGAAAGAAGAAGTCGGAATGCTGATGACGCGTCTTGGCGGAAAGGAGGAAAACTAAATGAACGAAAAAACTCCTTTCATCAGAATTGCGAAAAGAGAGGACCTGCCTAAATCCAGAATTTGGATGATAAGAACGATCGCATTTGCTGTCGCAATCCTCCTTGGTGCATTGATTTTCCTTATTGCCGGAACAAATCCGTTTACGGCATACGGAACCATTCTCGCAAGTTCACTCGGCAAAATCACAGGAATCAGACAGGTGATAAAAATTGCCGTTCCGCTTCTTGGAACCGCACTCGCGCTTGCTCCGTGTTTTGCAATGAGATTCTGGAACATCGGCGGCGAGGGTCAGATTACAATGGGAGCTGTTGCGGCAAGTTTCTTTGCACTCAACTTTGCAAAAACCATTCCTTCACCGATACTGCTCCTGCTCATGGGAATTTTCGCTATGGTATTCGGTGCAATGTGGGCGGCGATTCCTGCAGCTTTTAAGGCACGCTGGGGAACCAACGAAACTTTATTTACACTTATGATGAACTACATAGCAATCGGCATCGTAGGCTGGCTTCAGGGCGGACCTTGGGAAGGAAAGCCGGGTTCGCAGATTATTCCGCTGTTTGACTCCGCTGCGGTGCTTCCGCAGGTGCTCGGCGTACATTGCGGATGGATCATCGTATTGCTTTTGACCGCATTTATGTTTGTATATATGAACTACACCAAGCAGGGATACGAAATCGCTGTTTTGGGTGAATCCGAGAACACCGCACGCTATGCAGGAATGAATGTGACCAGAGTTACGCTCAGAACTGCATGCATTTCGGGAGCAATCTGCGGACTTGTGGGATTCATGGTATGTTCGGGAGCGAACATGACTCTGTACTCGGATGTTGCAGACGGAGTCGGATTTACGGCAATCGTTGTATGCTGGCTCGCACAGTTCAATCCTTTTGCGATGATAGCAATTTCACTGCTTCTTGCGGTGTTGGACAAGGGAGCAAGCGGACTGCAGACAAGCCTTAGGGTTCCTGCTTCGATTTCGGACATCATTACAGGCATCATACTTCTTTGCATGCTTGCCTGCGAATTCTTCATAAATTATAAATTGATTCTTCGCGAGCACAGCGGGAAGGAGGTGTGCTGATGGACTTTAATATTATCGGCTTGATAAGAGCTGCTGTTTTGAACGGCACCCCGCTTTTGTTCGGTACATCCGGAGAAATCCTGACGGAAAAATCCGGAAACCTCAACCTCGGAGTGGAAGGCCTCATGTTCATGGGTGGCGCGTTCGGCCTTTGCGGAGCGTTCCTGTACGGACATGCTGCAGGTGACAATGCAATCGGTGCTGTTGCTGTGATCATTGCGCTGCTTACATCGTTTGCGGCAGGAGTTATAGGATCCCTGATTTTCAGCTTCTTGACGATTACATTGAGAGCAAATCAAAATGTAACCGGTCTTGCGCTTACGATTTTCGGAACCGGCGTCGGACAGTTCGTAGGCGAACTGATGAGAATCAAAGTCGGCGGCAATGTTACCGTAAGCAATGCACTCAAGGATGCGTTTGCAAACTCGGTACTTCCGGAATTCCTGCAAAACATCCCGGTTATCGGACCAATCTTGTTCAGCTACAACTTCTTTGTATATCTTGGATTTGCGATTGCCGTCGCAATGGCGTATTTCATGAGCAAAACTAGATCAGGACTGAGCCTTTGTGCAGTAGGCGAATCGCCGGCAACGGCTGATGCTGCGGGAATTAACATTACAAAATACAGATACCTTGCCACTACAATCGGCGGCGGAATATCCGCAGTCGGCGGAATGGTATATACGATGACAATCGCGGGAAGCGTTTGGAACCACAACGGACTTTCCGGAGAGGGCTGGGTTGCGGTAGCACTCGTAATCTTCTGCCTCTGGAAACCTATGAACGCACTTTGGGGTTCCGTTCTCTTCGGAGGACTTCTGATCCTTTATCTCAGGCTTCCGATTCCGTTCCTGCCTACGCAGATTTACAAGGTTGTGCCGTATATCGTAACAGCAATCGTTCTTGTAATCGTATCTATGAGACAGAGACGAGAGGACCAGCCTCCGCAGAATCTTGGACTGAACTACTTCCGTGAAGAGCGGTAGTTTCAAATAAACAAACAAAAGAGAGAGGAAAAGCACAATGGACAAATTTTTCAAAATCACAGAGCACGGTTCAACAGTAAAAACTGAAATTATCGCCGGACTCACAACATTCTTCGCAATGGCTTACATTATCTTTGTTAATCCTAACCAGGTAACCGGTTTCACGGAAGGTTTGGGAAATATATGGAACGCAGTATATGTAGCATCCATATTGGTTGCAACAATCGGCACACTGCTCATGTCACTGTATGCGAAAATGCCTTTTGCACAGGCTTGCGGAATGGGACTGAACTCCTTCTTCTTCGTAAGCTTCGTTCTTCCGCAGGTGATTTCCGGCGGCGACTGCGTGCAAGGCTATCAGGCAGGTCTTGTTATCATCCTGCTTTCCGGTATCATATTCTTGTTCCTTTCCATTACAGGTGCAAGACAGTATATCGCAAAGGCAATGCCGGAATGCCTCAAAAAAGCAATTCCCGCAGGAATCGGTCTTTTCATTACGTTTATCGGATTCCAGAATGTAGGAATCATTCAGGCAAATCAGTACACTTTAACACAGTTCGTTGACATTCACGGTGCAATCAACGGAGAAGGTGGAATCATGTCCGTCCTTCCTGCACTTCTTGCCCTTCTTGGCTTCCTGATTATCGTCGTTCTCGGAAAGCTGAATGTAAAGGGAAACGTACTTCTTGGAATTATTGCAACGGCAATTCTTTACTACCTTGTAAGCGGTACGACTCCTTCCTTTGACATCACGCAGATCGGACAGTCGTTCAAAGACTTTACTGAGATTGGTGTTGTGGGAGTATTCAAAGCTTCTTCATGGGAACACGCATTCAGCCCGCAGTTCGTAGGCGGAGTTTTCAGTGCTATCATGTACATCATCACTTTCTGCCTTGTTGATATGTTCGACACGATTGGAACCTTATACGGAACCGCTTCCCAGGCTGACCTCATGGACGAAAACGGCGACCCAATCAACCTTGACCAGTGCATGGCATGCGACTCCATCGCAACCGTTACAGGTGCAGTTCTCGGAACATCCACTTGTACGACATTCGTTGAATCCGCATCCGGCGTTGCTGCAGGAGGAAGAACCGGTCTTACATCTCTTGTTGTTGCATGCTGCTTCTTCGTATGTCTTTTCCTGACACCGCTTGCAAGCATCGTTCCTGCATGTGCAACAGCACCTGCCCTCATTTATGTAGGTGTTCTCATGCTCGGAAACTTCAAGAATGTTGAAATGACAGATTTAAAGTCGGCAGCGCCTGCATTCCTTACACTGATTATGATGCCTCTTACATACTCCATCGCAAACGGTATCGGTATCGGCTCCATCGCTTATACTTTAATCGCTGTTTTCACAGGTGAATTTAAGAAGAATGACATCATGGTTGCAATTATCGGATTGTTATTCTGCATGAAGTTCATCTTCATCACGATGTAGAAATTCTCTTTGAAAAAAATATATTACCAAACGAAGCGAGCGTCCCTTTCCGGGGCGCTTGTTTCTTGTTGAAATCCTTTTTCGGAAAGTGTATAATAAGGGGAGAACAGACATAGAAAGGAAGACGCATATGTTTTACGAAATGACGATAGCAGGACACAAAAGGCAGCTGCCTTTGTTCAAAGTAACCGATGACTTATATATCGGAGCATTCATTATGTTCAGCGATGTTGAAATTACAGTTGCATCTGCAGGTGAACTTCTCAAGAAAGCTCCGGAATTTGATATTCTGGTGACCGCAGAAGCAAAGAGCATTCCGCTGATTCACGAAATGGCAAGACAGGCGGGAGTCAACGATTATGTGGTTGCACGCAAAGGCCCGAAGATTTATATGGATAACATCATCACAACGGAAGTTGATTCTATCACAACCGATCACATTCAGACACTTTGCATCGGTCAGAAGGAAATTGACTTAATCAAGGGAAGAAGGGTTCTTATCGTGGACGATGTAATCAGCACGGGCGAATCCCTGAAATCCATTGAGAATCTGGTTGAAAGAGCCGGAGGAAACATTATCGGCAAGATGGCAGTTCTCGCAGAAGGCGCGGCGGCTGACAGAGACGATATTATTTTCCTCGAAAAACTTCCTGTATTTAATGCGGACGGAACGGTTAAGGAATAAAAAATGTTTTTATATATCCCTTTTATATGCATCACGCTCGGTGCGGTGATAAACTGGAAAGGGCTGCCTGACAAGGCACTTAAGGTCTCCGACATTTTGATGAATGTCGCACTTTTTGCGCTCATGGCGGTGATAGGCCTTAATATCGGGCTGTCCGACACGGTTATGAAGAATTTGGGAAGCATTGGTGTTAAATGCCTCCTTATTTCGTTTGCCGCAATTTGGTGCAGTGTGGGTTTAACCGTACTTTGCGAGAAGACGGTTATGCCGCTTGAGAAAATCAGGCTGCAGCTCCTGGCGGAAAAGAATTCGGAGGATGTCCTTGAAGAGGCAGCCTCCGAGGAAAAAGGAGGGCTTCCTACCCTGCTTATTACCATGCCGGCATTTATAGCAGCGGGCATTTTGGCAGGGTATTACCTGGTGCCGAAGGGCGAGAATGCCTGGCTTGACACCGCACTTACGGTTTCGCTGATTTTCCTTTATACAGGGGCGGGCGTTATGCTCGCATCGAATAAGAGCGTGTTCGTGTACATAAAGAAGCTGGGGCTTAGGATTCTGTTCCTGCCGCTTTCGATTTTTATCGGCTGTATTCTCGGCGGATTTATAGGAGGAATGCTTCTCCATGTACCGCTGAAGTGGTCGGTTCTTTCGGCAAGCGGAATGGGATACTACAGCCTGACCGGGGCATTCCTGACCGAAGCCTACGGCATTGAGGCCGGCGTTTACGGCTTTATTGTGAATGTCTCACGGGATGTGTTCACAGTTGCACTTTTGCCGCTCCTCATGAAGATAAGCAAAGGCAGTGCAATCGCATCGGGAGCGGGCGGATGCATGGACACCATGCTGATTCCCGTAAGCAAGGCAGTCGGCCCGGAGCTTGGGCTTGTTGCCTTGATAAGCGGAACCATTACAACCCTCGCGGTACCGTTTATTCTCCCTATCGGGGTTTCATTGTTTGGATAAGGATGCGCTAGATGCCCGAAACTTACGAAAATGTAAGGATCGGGCTGTTTTTGTAAGGAAAGAACTGTTTTGAGATGAGAGAAGATGTGTTACAATAAAGAAAAGGGGGGAGATGAGATGCTGAAAAAAGTCGTACGAAGAATCATACTGCTGATACTGATGCTTGCGGCTGTCACCGGAGGGGCGGTGGTAGTAAACGGATATGAAATATACAAAGACGCGGTCGGCAAGGTGCCGGTCAGCGATAAAATCGCACAGATACAGGAAAAGGAACACTACACGAAGTTTGATCAACTTCCTCAGCGGTACATAGATGCGGTTATTGCAGCGGAGGACCGCCGTTTTTTTAAACACCACGGGTTTGATATTCTGGCGACCGGAAGGGCCATGTGGCATAACATGGAGGCAGGAAGCCTTATCGAAGGAGGAAGTACGATCACGCAGCAGCTCGCCAAGAACATGTACTTTTCGCAGGAAAAGAAGTTTACGCGCAAGGTAGCCGAGGTGTTCGTATCAAACGATATCGAGAATCTCTGTGACAAGGAAACGATTTTTGAACTTTATATAAATTCCATCTACTTCGGCTCCGGGTACTATACCGTGTACGACGCAGCACATGGATATTACGGAAAAGATCCGGCAGACTTGAATGATTATGAATGTACGATGCTCGCAGGCGTTCCAAACGCTCCGTCGGTATATTCGCCCGATGTAAACCCAAAACTTGCCGAAGAGAGAAGGCAGCAGGTTCTGGAATGCATGGTGGAAAACGGATATATTGAAGAAGGGGAGCTTCAGTAGAAAAGCCGTCATGCAGCCCGGACTTTCGGCATAGAATATGTCAGGGAGGTCGGGAAATGGCTGAATACATTGTAAACGGGTATGCGTATCCGTCAATTTCAAAGGAGACTTTAGAATGGTGGCTGCCCAGACTTTCGTGGGTGGCTGCTTTCAGTTATGGGTTTACAGAGGACGGGAACTTGATTAATCTCGAGGATGCAAATCTGATAATACCCGCAACCGAGGCAGGGGTAAGACCAATGATGGTTTTGACGCCTTTGGATGCGGATGGAAATTTTAACGACAACATAGCAATTCGCGTCTTTGAAAATCCGGACGCACAGCAAAACCTCATAGATAATATTGAAGCAAATATCAAAAACAAAAATATGGGCGGTGTTGATTTTGATTTTGAATATCTCGCGGCCGATTATGCGGATGACTATGTGGAACTTGTAGGCCGCACAAGAGGGAGACTTCGCCCTCAGGGTTATTTGACAACGGTCGCACTTGCACCGAAGGTCAGCACGGATCAGCCCGGGTTATTGTATCAGGGACACGATTATGCGGGCATGGGGCAGGCCGCCGACTACTGCCTGCTCATGACATACGAATGGGGTTATACCTACGGACCCCCGCTTCCTGTATCGCCGATTAACAGCGTACGCAGAGTGCTTGATTACGGGGTTACGCAGATTCCACCGGAAAAAATCCTCATGGGAATGAGTAATTACGGGTACGACTGGAGGCTTCCGCTCGTGCAAGGCGAGTCTAAGGCGGAAAAACTCACAAACTATCAGGCACTCGCCCGGGCGGAATATTACGGTGTGGATGTTCAATACGATGAAGAGGCGCAGGCACCGTTTTTTACCTATACGTCCCCGGACGGAAGCGAACACATCGTATGGTTCGAAGATGAAAGAAGCTGGCGGGCAAGACTTGCTTTGGTTGAGGAATACGGCCTTGCCGGTATAAGCATTTGGAACATTATGCATATCTTTTACGGTGGGATTTGACTTTACAAAGCCGCTAAATGAGGGTAGAATAGTAAAAAATGAGATTACAGAGGATAATTATGGACAACAAACCGGAGAATAAATTTAAAGAGAACATTATTTTAGTTGTATTGGGAGTGACCCTGCTTGTTGCGCTATTGAACATAAAGACGGCAGCAAGTGCGGCAGGGACGCTGATAGGGTTGGTTATGCCGCTGATTGCAGGGGGAATAATAGCATTTATATTGAATGTGCCGATGAATTTTTTCGAGCGCAAGATCGACTGGCTGGATGACAAATATCACTGCAAGCCGCTGAGACGCGCCAAAACCGCGGTAAGCCTGATTGTGACGCTCATCCTTTTCATCCTTTGTGCCACTTTTATCGGAAACGTTATTTTCCCGAATCTGGTTGACTCGGGAAAAAAGATTGCCGAAATCGTCAAGGACAATTATCAGTCCTGGATTGCGATTGCGGAGGGTTACGGATTCGACATGAGCTATATCAGTAGCTGGATGGATAAGCTGGACTGGGACAGCATGCTTACAAGCCTTAAAGAACACAGCGGGGAAATCCTTTCTACTGCAGGACAGGCGGCAAACAGCGTATTTGGCATGGTTGCAAACATCCTGTTTGGATTGATTTTTGCGATTTACATTCTGCTCAACAAGAAAAAACTAGGCAAGCAGGCAAAACAGCTCGCCTATGCTTATTTGAAGAAGCCTTGGGCAGATGAAACATGCGATATCGCGAGCCTTTCCTATAAGACATTCTCGAACTTCTTGTCGGGGCAATGCCTTGAAGCGGTTATTTTGGGCATGATGTTCTTTGTAACGCTTTTCGTTGGAGGATTCCCTTACGCCGGCACGATTTCAGTCGTTATCGGATGCATGTCGCTGATTCCGTTTGTGGGAGCGTTTATCGGGCTTGTTTTCGGGGCTCTTCTGCTTGCGGTTGTGAACATCAAGCAGGCGTTTTGGTTCATTGTCATCTTCTTCATTATACAGCAGATTGAAGGACACATCGTATATCCGAAAGTAGTGGGAAGCTCTGTGGGACTTCCGGCACTGTGGACACTGCTTGCGGTTGTTGTGGGCGGCAAGGTGTCCGGCGTGTTCGGAATCATCCTGTTCATACCGCTGTTTTCTGTTATATATGCACTCGTCAGACGGAGCGTGTACAGCAGACTCAGAAGGAAGGGAATCACCGTATCGGAGTGATACCGGATGGCTTTGTGAAACTCCTTGGTGCATTTTCTGCTATTTTGCCGGCATTTTGCGAATCTTTTCGTTGCAATTGTGCAGAAGATGTTGTATAATATTGAATGTTCGATAGGCGGAAATGCTTGACGCTTTCTGAACATCCGATTCGCGGTCGTGGCGGAATTGGCAGACGCGCACGGTTCAGGTCCGTGTGGGAAACCATGGGGGTTCGAATCCCTTCGACCGCACCACGTCGCAGCAAACTACGCTGCTATCAAAAACCGGCTTTAGGCCGGTTTTTTCATGCGCTCCGTTGCTGCTCCTTTTCCCCAAAAAGCTCACGCTTTTCGGGGACCCCGATAAAAAGAGGTGGATGTCTGTTTGTTTTCATACGAAAACAGGAGGGATTCGAACCCGTGAGGGCATGAGCGTAATTCGAATGTCCGGTGAACATTCGAATAGCGAATGGTCCGAAGGCGACCGGGCGGAAGCCGAGGAGGCAGCCTTTGTATGGCAGCATGGCGAAAAAAACGCTAAAAGGTGATGAAATAGCTGAAATATTAAACAGAGAAACTGCAAAGTGGGTGCAAACTTTGCAGTTTCTCTGTTTTTGCAAAGAATTTTCAAATAATTCTGATTTTTGTAACGTTTTCGCTGCCGTATCAAGAAGTGGAAAGCATAATGCGATTACTTTGTACAGAAACCGAATTAGAAATGTATTGTTTTTTCTCGTATATTTTCATATAATAACGATAGGAAAAGTTTTACTTGAAAGCAGTATGACGGTTTATGAAAAGAAGGAGTATTATGCAGCAGAGAGATATCAAACTCATGGCCCATACAATTTTAGAGCAAGGTCATGTTGAAAATGATTATATCGAATATAAAAAGTCGGCAGCATCAAAAGATAAAATATTAAAAACAGCCTGTGCATATGCCAATAATTATATGAATCGAGAAATCGGATTGATTTTTATTGGCGTTGAAGAAGTGGATGACAAGGCAAGTGGGGAAAAGGCAATTCCAAAGAGGCCGATTGTGGGAGTCAAAGAAGCCCTAATTGAAAGTACAGAAAATTCTTTGAAGCAACTACTTGCAAATGTGCATCCAAATATTCGCTATCATCTCATTACGGATGAATTAGATGGGAAGTACTATATTATTTTAGCAATAGAACCGGGAAACGCAGGACCATATAGGACAAGCGATAAAGCGGAAAAAGATAAGTCAATTGCTTTAAAAGCAGGAAGATATGTACGAATTCGGAGAGATTCCATATTACCAAATACGACGCAAGAATTTGAACTATTAAAAAAATTTGCGAATTATTCATTTAGCTCAAATCTCAATGAGACTGCCACTCTTGATGATTTGAGTTATGAGTACATGAAAGAGTACCTTGTTGCCACCAATGCAAAAGAAGATATAAAAAATCTTTCGAAACTGGATATGGCCAAAAGTATGGGCTTAATCAGTGAAAGTGAGTATGGTGGATACAGAGCAAAGAATTTTGCGGTATTGATGTTTGCAGATCAGCCAGATAATTTTATCCCTGATGCACATGTGGAGATCATTCGAGAAGTGACCAATACCGACAAGATGGAAGCGAAAATCTTCGCCGGGCCTATATGGATACAGGCCAAACAGGTCAGCAGGTATTTTCAAGAGACAATACAGGCATCCTATACCATTCGCGAAGAAGATAAAATTGAACACCGCATTGTATATAACTGGCCATTAACCACTTTTGAGGAGCTGGCGACAAACTGCATTTTGCATAAAGCATATGATTCCCCCAATTATATAGGAATTTATGTATACCACGATAGAATTACCTTTGTGAATCATAACAGGCCGTTACCTCCTGTGACGATTGAAGCCTTAAACAGAAACCGAAGTTTCGATGACAGAAAATATTTGAATCCGGAGTTAAAAAATATGTTCTTTGCACTGAATTTAATTGAGTCTTATGGCTCTGGAATTCGACGTGCAAAAGATGCTTTGCGAGAGAATCAATCGCCTGAGCTGTTTTTTCTTCCTGAGAATGATGAAGATGACTACACGATGGCAGTCGTACCGATCAACAAAGAATTCGTAGAAATTCGTAGCAAAGAAGATTCGACCCCGAGAACGACCCCGAGAACGACCCCGAGAACGACCCCGAGAAGATTGAACGAAGAAGGACAGAAAGAGCTGCAAAAGAAAGTTTTCGAATCCATACAGGATAACGACAAAATTACAAGGACACAACTTTCGGAAAATCTGAAAGTTAGTATGTATGCGGTAAAAAAAGCGATTGCGGCCTTAGAAAGAAACAATTATATTTCCTTTGAAGGAAATAGCAAGCATGGTCGCTGGGTGATTCTTAAGCAACTTAAATCAGAAGAATAGCAAATATTATGCAAACCTCTGCCAAATCAGCAGGGGTTTTTTATTGGCAAAACATCAGGAAACTGAAAACGAATCAGCCCACTCCTAATATTTATTATATTTTGAGGGGAGAAATCTCCTCAAGACCGGCTCCCCGGTGCCTACTTGCATCGGGGAGATTGGTAAACTTATAAAAATTTTACTCAGCTTGGAAAAGTTCAAAGGCTACTGCTTCAACAATGCTGCTCAGCAGGCAACCCCGAGAACGACCCCGAGAACAACCCCGAGCCTTTTAGCCCAAAATCGCAGCTGCATCTGACAGGAGGGTGAACGATTGGAAGTTGAAAATAGCAGGGGTGAACGAAAAGGTGAATGATCGGGTGAACGATCAAGGTGAACGATTAACGGCTTAGTCATATAAATAAAAAAGAAAACAAGAAAATCCTCTGACAAAAATCGGGGGATTTTTTATTGGAAAACTGGAGAAAGTGTTATGAAAAACGAAAAGAAGAAAGAAACTGAAAAGGCCATGCGCCTTGCCGCGCACCTTTACTGCGAGAACCTTTTGAACATGCTTTTGGAAATCAGGGTGATCACCGAAGAAGAATATGTGCGGATCAAAGCCGCAAACGCTGTATTTTACAAGGCTTCAGATGAGAATTGTATAAAAATATAATCATTGCAAATAACGCTGGATGTATTTGAACTTCTATGGTGCGGAACTGTGCGGTCATACAATAGGTGATTCAATAAGGTAAAGAATATTGTTATAAAATTGATCAACAGATTGATGAGTAATAGGATTATTTGTTAAACACAAGATTAGAAAGTGGGTGAGGTGCATGTCAATTAATGTTTTTGAAAAATTGTTGATAGAAAAAATTGAAATTTTCAAGTCTGCGTTTGCTGAAACAGCAGAAGGCGTTTTTTTAATGATGATGGAAAACTGATACATCCGGGAGAATTCGGGAGATATAGAGAAAATATATGCAAACAATTCCTCAAATTCGTTACACCCGCAAGGTTGGATATTGGTACGGGTTTTATCATTAACACATCAAATAAGGTAAGCCATCAGTGTGATATCATTATCTATGATGCTCAGCATACGCCACTACTGGAGTCAGAAGAGAAACAATTTTTTTCCCTGTTGAAACTATTGCTGCAGTTGGAGAAATAAAGTCTGTTTTAAGCAAAACGACACTATCAGAAGCTATTCAAAAATTAGCGCAAGTGAAAGTTTTAAGAGAAGAAGTAAAGCACCCAGTAATTATAAAAAAAGACCATGATGGTAATAACTACGACCCAAGAAATAATCCATATGATCAAATTTTTACTTTTATTGTGTGTAAGAAGTTAAGCTTTAATATTTCAAATTTATCCACAGAAATAAATAAATTGTATGGAGATTCCACCGAATATAGACATAGACATAATCTGATATTAAGCGTCGAAGATGGACTCTTGGCGTATTGCGACAACAATGGTAAAACAATGATGTATCCTGTGATGGGCAATACAAAGCTGAAAAATAGATTTGTTGAACCGGGAGAAAACCAATATGTTCATCTTAAACAGTTTGCATCATATCTATTCATGGGAACAACAAGTGCGACAATTTTGTATCCAAAGCTTTCTGATTACATGGGTACAATTGCTGGTGGATATAATTATGATGAAAAATGCGAAGATACTGAAGTTGGATTTTAGTAAAAAAATTTAGAAAAAATATGCGACAAAATCGATTGAAACACTTTGTGCAATATAGTAGAATATATAGAAAAATTGAGTAATGGAAAGATTTTTTTGTGGACTTTGTTTATGGAAAATGCAAGTTCAACTACTTGCCATAAAAAGTTGAGCCTGAGCCACGGGGGTTCGAAAAGGTCATCGTCCACAAAACAAAAAGACATCCATTGGGATGTTTTTTTGTTTTCATACGAAAACAGGAGGGATTCGAACCCGTGAGGGCATGGGAAAACACATGGGTAGACAAAACAGAGGGGCTGTGTCAGCCCCTCTGAATCGTAGAAACCTATGCAAATGTTCTGGTTAGTCCCAATCGTCATCGCAGTCAAAATGCTCTACATCCATGTCGCGAATTTTACCTGTCTTTGCGTTGATCTCGTACTCATATTCTGCAGAATTTGTGTAAAACTCGATCTCATAAACGCGGATGCCATCTTCATAATCCAGTTTGGTTTTGGTGAAGGTAGCGGAAGAAGCGGAGACTCCGGCATCTTTCAGGGCGATGGATTTTGCTTTGGCCTTGCCGATATAGGTTGAGGACGAAGTGTTTTTCCTCGGAATTTTGTAATTCTCAATGTCCTTATCGTAAGAGATGATTTTGCCGTTGGAAGCAAGAATCTCATAATCGTACTCGGTGTTGCCGCTGTAGAATTCGATTTCATAAACACGTCTGCCGTCCTCGTAGTCCAGTTTTGCTTTGACGAAAGTCGCTTTGGAAGCAGAAACGCCTGCGTGCTTGAGTGCGATGGATTTCGCTTTGGCCTTGGTGATGCGCTTGGATGAGGTGCTTTCCTTCGGAATCGAGTATCCTTCAATATCCTTGTCGAAGGAGAGAATTTCACCACTCGATGCAAGAATCTCGTAGTCATACTCGGTGTTGCCGCTGTAGAATTCGATTTCGTAAACACGTCTGCCGTCCTCGTAGTCCAGTTTTGCTTTGACGAAAGTCGCTTTGGAAGCAGAAACGCCTGCGTGCTTGAGTGCGATGGATTTGGCTTTCGCTTTTGTGATTTTTTTCGTAGTGGTTGTTTGGCTTCCGGTAGTTGTTCCGGTTTCTGTCTCCTGCGTGACAGCGTTTCTGTCAGCCTGCAGGATACTGCCATCGACAGCGTTGACGCGATATTCGTAGGTGTAGCTGCCGGAGGTAAAGGTTACCGTATAGAAGGAGAGACCGTTTTCGGTGCGATACTTTGCAGTCAGGTCGTTGACCTGATTTTCCTTCAGGCCTGCATCGCTGAGCGCAATATCCGCGCCTTTGCCCATGCCGATGAGAGCAGCTGATGTGCTGGCGTCTGCTTGACTCATAGAGAACGATACGCCGGAGATCACCAACGCGCCGCAGACTGCGATAGCCGCGAGTTTTTTCTGATAATTTGATACATTCGTAAATTTTTTCATAGTGTCAACATCCTTTCCTAACATTTATGCCCCGCAGATAAGCACTGCGGGAATCGTGCTTGTTTTGCTTTTATGTGAACATTGTAGCCTGTCAAGATTAAAGAAATATTAAAAAGTAAAAAAATATGCGATCGCTTCGTTGCTGCTTCTTTTCCCCAAAAATCTCACGCTTTTCGGGGACCCCGATAAAAAGAGGTGGATGTCTGTTTGTTTCTTACGAAAACAGAAAGGGATTCGAACCCGTGAGGGCATGAGCGTTCATTGAGAAATATTTGATCATACGACATTTTTCGACAAAGTTCGCCGAAATTGGCGCCAAAATAATTGCCTGCAAGCCGCATTTGTTTTAAACTGATAGCATAAGCTAAACTTTGAAGACAACAGGGGGGACGAAGAAGTGAAGAAAAAGTTATGCAGGAGGCTTATTGCACTGGTGGCGGCATTTTGCATTTTGACATCCGGCTGCGGCAGCGTGGAAGGAGGCAGTGAGCCGGCTCATGCGGCTTACGCATCGGCACAGAGCAGTTCCAAAACATCGACAAGCATTACCAGCGTGAAACAAGTTAAGTACGAGTCGCTGAAAATAAAATGGAGGAAAATTGAGAATGTAAAAAAATATGAAGTTTACCGGGCAGACAAAGCAACAGGTACTTACAAGAAAATTGCGTCGATAAACGGCACGAGCTACTGCGATGCAAAAATAAGACAGAACAAAATTTACTATTATAAAGTAAAACCTGCGGCGGACGGGGCGGCGCAGAGCACGAGCAAATCCGGAAAAATCAAGACAGCGGTTTCGCTTGCCAAAATTCCGAAGCAGGAAGGGGGCAGTGCCTATGCGCAGGTCAACGGTGGGAAACCGACCTTTTCAAGCTACGAAAAGAAGAGAAGGAATTTTGAAGAGTATGCGGCACTGGATGAGCTCGAAAGATGTGGAATTACTTATGCCTGCATAGATAAAAGCATGATGCCGACGGAAACACGCGGCAGTATCGGGATGATTAAGCCATCAGGCTGGCACACCGTGCGGTACGACGATTTGATTTCGGACAAATATCTGTATAATCGCTGCCACTTAATCGGCTATCAGCTCACGGGGCAGAACGCGAACAAGCAAAATCTGATTACAGGGACGCGTGCTCTGAATGTCACGGGAATGCTGCCTTTTGAGAACGAGGTGGCGGAGTATATTAAAGAAACCGGAAACCATGTGCTTTACAGGGTTACGCCGATATTTAAAGGAGATAATTTAGTTTGCAGCGGTGTGCAGATGGAAGCGCAGTCGCTGGAAGATGACGGGATTTCGTTTAATATTTTTGCGTATAATTCACAGGCGGGCATTGTGATTGATTACAAGACCGGGGACAGTCATGCGATCAAATCCTGAAAGCAGGCTATGAACCGTGTGGACAGTGCAAACCGTGAGAGCCGGCCGATCCATTGGAATTTATTAATTGAAAGAAATTCCGCAAGTGGGGCACAATAACACGGGGGTGATTGCATGAATTCAATTTGGAGTGAAACCGTAAATTTAAAGACATTCCATTCCTTGGATCAGAACATGACGGTTGACACGGCTGTTATTGGCGGCGGACTGGCAGGAATCTTGACGGCATACAAGCTGAAGGAGCATGGTGTAGAGAGCATAATCCTTGAAGCCGGTGAAATATGCAGCGGCCAAACGAAAAACACAACCGCAAAAATTACATCGCAGCACGGCGAGATATACGATAAAATCACGAAATATTACGGACACGAGCCGGCGGCTCAGTATGCAGCGGCAAACGAAAACGCAATTAAGGAATACGAGCAAATCATAACGCAAAGAAACCTAGAATGCGATTTTGAGAAAAAGGACGCTTGCTTATATTCTACCGAGGAAGAAAACACATTAGACAGGGAATATATGTCGGCAAGCGCTGCCGGAATCGACTGCTATATGACCGAGAAGACAGACCTTCCGATAAAAATAACGGATGCACTGGTATTCAAGAATCAAGCGCAGTTTCATCCGCTCAAATTTGTCAGCGGTATTATAAATGACTTAGAATGTTTCGAGCACACCGCAGTGACACGAATCGTCGGCAGCGCCATTTATACGAAAAATGCTCGAATCGAAGCCAAAAACATCGTCATTGCCACGCACTATCCGTTTATTAACTTTCCGTCCTATTACTTCCTAAGGATGAGTCAGGAGCGAAGCTATGTTGCGGCGCTGGAAGGAAAAGGCGTTAAACTTGACGGAATGTATATCGGCAGCGGAAACGACAGCCTGTCATTCCGAAGCTATGGCGATTACATTCTTCTTGGCGGCGGCGCGCACAGAACAGGAGTTGTGCCAAGCAAGATGCCGTTTGACATGTTGGCAGAAAAGGCACGGGAGCTCTATCCGAATCACAAAATCACAGCGAAGTGGTCTGCACAGGATTGTGTTACGGTTGACAACATTCCGTATATCGGCAGATTCGGCGGTGATAATTCAAACATTTTTATTGCGACCGGCTTCGGTAAATGGGGCATGACAAGCTCAATGGTGAGCGCCGGTATTATCAGCGGTCTGATTTGCGGGAGCCCGCTGGATTACGGCGAAGTTTTTTCACCGCAGCGGTTTAAGTTTGCTGCCGCAAGAAAGAACATCTTTACAAATACAAAAGAAACCGTGAAAGGATTTTCGGCGCATCTTAAGAGAGCAAACGGCGAGCTTCACAACCTTCCGGTGGGTACGGCAAAGGAAATAAAGTATAAAGACAAAAAGGCCGGTGCGTATCGGGACGAAAACGGCAGAATCTACATCGTAACATTGAAATGCCCGCATCTGAAATGCAAGCTCAATTGGAATGATTCCACGAAGACATGGGACTGCCCGTGCCACGGCTCAAGATATAGTTTTAAGGGTGAACTCGTTGATAATCCCGCGCAGCAAAGCTCGATATTGATTGCAGAGGAAGATTGAAACGCTGTAAATTAGCACACGGGTAAACTTACAAATTTTGTTGTGAACAGGAAGCAAAGGATTCAACCGCGCCCAATGAAAATCATAGATTATATCGGAAGTGTTCGATATCCTCCTCTAAAATCAGGTGGCGCTTGGAATCGTTTTCTGTTATAGGACGAATCGGACGACAGGGATTTCCGTATGCTAAGTATCCGGCGGGGATGTCCTTTGTCACTACACTGCCGGCACCGATGACAGAGTTGTCACCAATGTGGACGCCATCAATAACAACAGTGTTTGACGCAATCCAAACATTGTTTCCGATATGAATTCCAGAAGCGAATTCTGCCATTGTTGTTCTGCCGTGGTCATCCATTCCCATGCGCTCAGAAGCAATCAAAGGATGGTTTGTTGCCATGAGAGAAACATTGGGACCTATTGCAACATTATTTCCGATAAGGACACGAGCATCATCCATGACCGTAAAATTAAAATTTGCAAAGAAATTCTCACCAATAAAGGTGTGACACCCGTAATTAAACTGGACCGGACCTTGGCAATAGAAGGTCTCACCGCACTTTCCAAGAATATTGCGTAGAAGCTCTTGGCGCGCAGGGTCGTATTCATCTGTTTGATTAAACTTTTGGCAGGCTTCGTGTGCAGTATGTTTGATATCTTTTAATTCCTGTCTACGTGGATCAAACATTTTTCCTGCAAAAATTTTTTCTTCTTCTCTCATTTTCCCTCTTCTTTCTTTTAATAAAATACCCGAGCGAGACGCATGTCTCGAAATAAGTATAAGATACAATCTTTCTTAATATTATATACGGTTTTCCAAAAGATTTCGACCCTGAATCAAAAATTATTCCTTTTTTGATGGTGAGAAATCGTATAAAAAAGAGTATCATTTCTTGACGAGAGTATATACTATAATATATACTTATGGTGACGGGAGGTGAGTGATTTGGAAACAGCAAAATTATTTGAAAACGGAAAAAGTCAGGCGGTACGCCTGCCAAAGAAATATCGCTTTGAGGGCAGCGAAGTTTTCGTGCGGAAAGTGGGAGCTGCGGTAATGCTTTTTCCGAAGCAGCAGGCATGGCAAGTTTTCCTTAGCGGTTTGAACGGGTTTACTGATGATATGTTTTCGGAAGGCAGAGAAGCGGAAACTATGACTAAGAGAGAGTCGCTATGACCTATATGTTGGATACGAATATTTGCATTTATGCAATCAAAAATAAACCGGAGCGGGTATTAAAGCAGCTTTATGAGCATTTGGAAGATGGCATGTGCATTTCCAGCATCACCTTAGCAAAACTTGCACATGGCGTGCGAAAAAGCCTTTATCCGGAAAAAAACGAAGAAGCACTCCTGCAGTTCCTCTCTATCCTTGACATTTTGGATTTTGATGATTTGGCGGCGATGGAATATGGGAAGATATGCGCGCACCTGCAGAGGCAGGGGAGGCCAATCGGTGCGATGGATATGTTGATTGCCGCACATGCAAAATCGGAAGACCTCATACTGGTAACGAATAACTTGCGGGAGTTTGAGCGCGTTCCGCAGCTGAAACTGGAAAATTGGACAGAATAAAAGTGGAGGGAATGGAAAAGCGGAATCGACATTATGGATACCGGGCTGAACGACTGCAGAAGAGAGGCATATCGGGAAGTGGGACGAACAGTTTTTGGTACTGCAAAAGGGATGCAAGGCAGAGAAATTACAAATATTGATATAAAGAAAAGAGGTGTACTCATGTGTACAGCAGCAACTTATAAGACAAAGGATTTTTATTTCGGCAGAACGCTGGATTATGAATTTTCGTACGGTGAGGAAATCGTGATTATGCCGCGGAATTATCCGATTCCGTTCCGCTTTGAGGAAACGGACCGCAAGCACTATGCTATTATCGGCACGGCGCATGTGGCGGACGGATACCCGATGTTTTATGATGCGGTCAACGAAAAAGGTTTAGGAATGGCAGGCCTGAACTTTGTCGGAAACGCGGTTTATCGGCAGGAAATTTTACCCACAGAAAGCGGCACTGAAAAAGCAGCACAGGCGGCGCAGTATGAGTTCATAACATGGATACTCAGCCGCTGTGCGAATGTTTCCCAGGCGCGGGAAAAGCTGGAAACCCTGAATCTAACAGAAACACCATATAACGAAATGCTTCCGGCGGCGCAGCTTCACTGGATCCTTGCTGATGAAGAGGAAGCCATCACGGTGGAATCCGTGGCGGACGGATTAAAGATTTATGACAACCCGGTGGGAGTTTTAACGAACAACCCGCCGTTTGACATGCAGATGTTCAACCTGAACAATTACAAAAATTTGTCGGAAAAGAACCCCCAAAACACTTTCGATCCTAAGATTCCGCTCGCGGAATACAGCCGGGGAATGGGTGCGCTCGGACTTCCGGGAGATTTATCCTCCATGTCGCGCTTTGTCCGCGTTGCGTTTACAAAGCTTCATTCGGTTTCGGGTGCTTCAGAGGAGGAGAGCGTCAGCCAGTTCTTTCATATTCTGGGCTCGGTCGAGCAGCAGAGAGGCTGCTGTGAGGTCGCAGACGGCAAATATGAGATTACCATCTACACCGCCTGCTATAATGCGAGCAGAGGCATTTATTACTACACAACTTATGATAACAGCCGCATTACTGCGATAGACATGCATCGGGAAGACCTGAACGGAGAAAGCCTTGTACGATTTCCGATGATGACCGAGACCGATATTTTATGGCAAAATGTGTGATGAAACCCAATCTTTCGTATATCGAATAAACTCTTTTACAACCGCGGAGCAACCGACTTGGCATACCGCCGCATTGCCCCTGAAATTTCCTCCTACATGGGCAGTGTGTTTGAGGACATTTGCAAACAGTATTTGTGGAAGCTGCTCCTTGAAAGAAGGTGCGAGGTCGATTTCAGCGATCTTGGCCGTTGGTGGGGAACGAATCCTAAGACCAAGACCCAAGAAGAAATTGATATTATGGGAACCGACAAAGATGCCGCTTTATTTGGCGAGTTTACCTCTTTGCGAAAAACGGATTTACCAAGGGCTGTATCGACAAAGCAACTGAGATGGGCAATGTCACGCTCGTAACCTACGAAGATATTTTTTGAAAACAGGTGAGGGTTTTACTTTTTTCATTCGACAAAATATGCAAAAGGGGTTAAAATATATACATTACGGAGGAAAATTATGAAAAAAATACTATGTTTACTGCTTACAGCAAGCATGATGTTTACGTTCGCGGCGTGCGGCAGCGATGATACGGGTACAACGCCGAGCGCGGACGATCAGCAGACGGTCAATGAAAATACGCCCACAGATGGGCAGGATGAGGATCTGAATGCCGATGACAGCACCGACGCAGACAAAGAGGCGGAGGAAGAAGATAAGGAAGCCGGCACCAAAGATGATGAGAAGAAAGACGATGTGAAGAAACCGGAGAGCAGCAAGCCTTCATCGAGCAAGCCTTCAAACAGCAAACCTTCCGGCAGCAAGCCTTCATCATCCAAAGGCGATTCGGCATCGGAAACCAAGAAGCCGACATCTGCGCTCAATCTTTTGAGCACGGTTTGGAAATCGTATAAGGAAAGCGAGAAATTCCCGGCAGCAGGCGGAGACTATTCCGAAGAAAATGCAAGAGAAGATGCTCCGGGCAAATTCAGCACGAGTGATTCCGATGCTCTGTCATCCACATTAGCGGTTCCTGCGGATTCCGCCGATCTCATCAGCAGTGCGGCCTCTCTGACGCACATGATGAACCTGAACACATTTACCGCCGGTTCCTTTAAGACGAAGAGCACAGGCGATGCAGACAAGCTGGCGGCGGCAATGAAGAAAAGCATCGAAAACAGAAAATGGGTGTGCGGCTTCCCTGAAAAGATGACAGTCATCACCATTGATAAATATGTTGTGGCCGTTTACGGCGCAGCGGATTTGGTAGATACTTTCAAGACAAAACTTCAGAAAGCATACACAGGCGCGAAAGTTTACTGTGAGGGGAATATTGAATAATGAAAACACAGACGAAAACAAAAAGCTTCAGACAGCGCGGAGTAAAACTCTGCGCTGCATTTTTGCTGGTAATTCTGCTGGCAGCCTGCGGCACGCAGGGCGAAAACAAGCCGCAGACAAAGACGGACGAGAAGGGCTTTTATTCCTATGACGGCTATGTGGTAAAGACGGATTACCCACTCGACGAAGATTCCGTCAATAAAGCAGCGGAAAAAATCAAAAATATCTACGATATGTATCTTGAGGGCACAAATGTGCAGCCGTATTATTCCATCGTACCGGATAAGAACTATTGCATAGGTGCGGAGGCGGGCATTGACACCATAGACTATAAGAAGATGGTCGACCTGATGAAATTAAAGACCGATTATATGCCTTATCTTGATATAACGGGGCTGCTTGGCATTACGGATTACTATAAGACCGACGCGCACTGGCGGCAGGAGAAGATTACGGACGTTGCCGCAAAGCTTGCTGAGGCGATGGGCGTGAGCCTGAATGCCGAATATGAAACAAAGGAAGCAAAGGCGGATTTCGTCGGGGCGTACAGTCGTCAGTCTGACCTTGAGATGGAGGCAGAACCGCTGAATTACCTGTACAATGTGCTTTTTGACTCCTGCAAAGTCACGGATTACGAAACAAATAGCGAAATGCCGATTTACGATTTAGCGAAAACGGAAAGCGCAAAAGGTGAAGGCTATGATATGTTCCTCGGCGGAAGCAAATCGCTGATTACCATTGAAAATCCAAACGCTGCGACGGATAAGGAGCTTGTGATATTCCGCGATTCTTTCGGAAGCAGCATTGCGCCGCTTTTCGCGGAGACCTACAGCAAGATAACGCTGGTCGACATACGCTATCTGCCGAGTGAGATGGTCGGCAGGTTCGTCACCTTCGACAATCAGGACGTGCTTTTCCTTTACAGCACGCCTGTGCTGAACAACAGCGTGACGATGAAATAGAGAAACAAGAGGTTTTGGATTACAATCCAAAACCTCTTTTTTGTTGTTTCTTTGCCGAAAATCAAGTATACTATAGATACATGAATGTGCGGAACAGACAGAAAACATAGACTTTCCGAAGGGAGTGTGAAGAAATGGGTGATACTGTAAAGAAGAAAATCTCCATCGGTGTGGAGGATTTTAAGGAAATAATCGAGAAAGACGGATATTTTGTCGATAAGACTTTGATGATAAAGAGCTTGATTGAAAGCAATGCGAAGGTTACCTTGTTTACCCGCCCGAGACGCTTCGGCAAGACGCTCAATCAGTTTATGATCCGCCGCTTCTTTGAGGATGAAATCACAGAAAAAGGTGAAAAAGTGGACAATGGCTATCTCTTCGACGGGCTGAAAATTGCAGAGTGCGGCGAAGAAATCCTCAAACATCAGCAGCAGTATCCGGTCATTTTTCTGACTTTAAAGTCAGCAAAGCAGCCGACATACGAAATGGCGTATGCATGCCTTGTGGACGAAATCTGCAAGGAATTTGAAAGACACAGCTATGTTTTAGCGGGCGAAATGCCGAAGAGAAATAGGGAAAGATTTGAAAGAATTCAGCTGGGAAAAGGCAGCCGGGATGAGTATGCAAAAGCACTTGGCTTCCTTTCAGAGTGCCTTTTTAAATATCATGGAAAAAGCACCTTCATCCTCATCGACGAGTACGATGTACCGCTGGAAAACGCGTATTTCAGGGGCTTTTATGACGAGATGATTGACTTTATCCGCTCGCTCTTTGAATCGGCACTCAAGACAAACCCTTATCTTGAAAAAAGTGTAATTACAGGCTGCCTTAGAATCAGCAAAGAAAGCATCTTCACGGGGCTGAATAATCTGAAAGTTGACAGCGTTCTGCGTACCGAATACGGCGACAGCTTCGGATTTACCGAAAGCGAAGTAGAGGAAATGCTTGCGTATTATAATCTTCAGGAAGAACTGCCGGAAGTGAAGCGGTGGTATGACGGGTATCTTTTTAATGACATCGAAATCTATAATCCGTGGAGCATCATTAACTATGTATATGACCGTGACCACAAGATTACGCAGTTTGCGCTGC
>ULRA01065611.1_pt1 | contig 26779 bp, 32 predicted proteins | sample 1954981 | NCBI WGS metagenome assembly ULRA01 (sample SAMEA4835669, study PRJEB28245) | human gut metagenome | biome: gut microbiome; material: fecal sample | place: Denmark | collected 2008
ATTTCAAAGGCCCATTAACCAACTTTTATTGGACAGTAGTGATATTGAAGATAAAAAAAATGATAGAACTTTTACTATTGAAAAGCAAATTATCAATAACATATTACCTATAATTAAAAAACATCTTACAGATTTAAGCGAAGATAAACAATTAGTATTGGCATCAAGTATCGCAATCAATATAAAGGAATTCATTTATAATAATGATGTAATAGGAAATCTAAAACCGTTATATGAAGACTTACTTAATCTACAGAAATTGTCTATATATAATCAAAATCCTAACAATAAATTAGACAAAATAACTTTTACAAAACGTGAAGGCGGTAGCTTAATATTTAGGTCTAAAATGGTTACTCAGTTAATGCAGAAAGAGTTTTATCATTACATCATGAGAGCATTTTCTAAAAGCTCTTTCAAATCAGAAAATGACATCAAAACCAAGATAGATAAAATTCATACTGCGGAGAAATTTATGGATACATTAGTAATAAAAGAAATAGCAGAACAATTAATTAATAATGGAGTTCTTTCGAAAACATCTAACAGAAATAATTCACTTGGACTTTTAAATAAGGATGGTGAGCCTCTTGAGTTCCCTAATAAAATAGGAATTCTTATTTTTGATATTGTTAGGGAATTAAATCTGATTAATAATAACGATGCTGAAGTTTTTACAGGAAATGAGAAAAAAGATTATATTAAATCAAAGCTGAAAACGAGTGATAATAGTCGGTATCAATTTAAAATTGACTCTATAATTGAAGATTTTGATGATTTCTTTATGTGGTCATCTAGAAAGAAATAATGATTTTTTTATTAATTACCTTATAATATCTCCATTTAACCTAATTGAATACTATTCTTCACTTCTAAAATCCCCTCCAAACCCTTATACATGTAATAAACAAAACAATAACAATAGAAAAATCAAAGTATAAATCAAAAACGAAAAATACATCCCGGTTCGTCTAAATTTCAGAGAATGGTTTAGATTGGATTGGAAGGATAGGCAGCTAGAAGTAAATATAACAGCTTCAGTCTTTATATTGAACCTTGATGTGTCTATTGAAGAGCTGAGCCAGAGTGAGAAACTTATGGCGACGGCTCTTTTTTTATTCCGTCTCATAATTCTTAAAAGCCTTATTTATAAGAAGATAAATAAGAATACTAATAATATAATAATTAAAAATATGAGAAAGGAATAATGTTGTTAATAGATTTTTTAAAGATGGGGATGGCGATAATTCGAGCCCTCATTGAAGTGTTGGAAGATATGCGAAGAAGAAAAAAAGCATAGTCATCCAGAGTTAATTAACCGGAGGATTAAGTTCTCCAAGTAACTAACAATAACGATGTACAATATGAAGGAAAAGACATCAAAAGTAACGGATTCTCTCATTATGGGAGAAGTTACACAAGGAAAAGAACTTAGCATCAGAAATAATGAAGATATTACAGATGCTGAAATTATTGAAGATGATGATAAGTTTTGGGCAGAAGAAAATCATCCCAACTTTATCGAATCTAACACCTCGGCAATTTCGCTTGAGGAACTAATTACTAAGAATATAATACCGACATTCAGCGACAACACACTAACTATTTCGCACCAGAACTTTATCGGTGCAGTAACGAAAGTCGCTGAACAAGTTTTTGGAGGATTAACTCCAGTTGAATGCAGGGTATCACATCCAATTATAGGAAGAATACCCTCAGCAGCACACAAAAAAGCGAGTGAATTAAGAGAAGATGAAAAGACAGTGTTCTACCAGCGTTTAGCATGGGTAGCACATGTAAAGAATCTAACTCGTACAATCAATAACCAGACAGTCCATCTTTGTATAGGTGGAGTGAGAAGTTATAGCGAAGATAAACTCTACAGGACACAGACCGCAATGAAATTTAAAATCTTTGTCGGCTGGAAAGTGAGAGTATGTTCGAACTTATGTTTGACATGTGACGGATTTTCAGGAACCATAGAATGCATGACCGAAGCTGATATAATGCAGAAAGCTTTGGAACTATTCAGCGGTTTTAATCCACACAAGGAAGAAACATTGAGACTTTTGGAGAATCTGAGAAATACAGAAATCTCAGAGGAACTATTTTGTAAGATTATAGGTAGGCTCAGATTATATCAGTTCCTGCCTGTGAACGAACAAAGAACATTACCATCGTTGGAAATAGGCGATCAGGCTGTCAATGCGATGGTGAAAGGTTATGTATCAAATCCTAATTTCGGAAAGAAAGAGGGAGAGATTTTAACTTGCTGGAATCTACTACAACTGGCTAATGAAGCAGTAAAGGGATCATATATTGATACTTGGCTTGACAGAAACCAGAATTGTACTGATTTTGCATTAGGAATACAGAAAGCCATAGAAGGTAACGATACCGAAGGCTATAGCTGGTTCCTACATTGAAATATAAGGGCGTTTTTGTCCTTTACAAGTACCGGAGGAGGTATGGAATATCAAAGTTTATTAGAAAACAGAATTAAAAACCGAGATAATCCATACCTCCACTTTTTGTTTTACCAATAAAAAAAACAACAGAAATGATAGATGTAAATATTGAACTTTTTAAGAGAACTACACCTGTAAAAAAGATTGAAATTATAGAAAATCTGAAACAGGATGAATTACTGGGTATATCGAAAGGAACCATACTCAGGATTGTAAAAGAGACAGGTCGGAGAAAGACTGGCTCCAGAAATGATGAATTCTATGTAACCCCAGAAAGAAGAAGAGGAAATGATTGGAATTCTTTTATAGAGGGTTTATGGCTATACAAAGGAAAATTAAGCCTCATAACCTATATTCAGCTGGACGATACAGATACCACTGTAATTGTACCGTTAAATGATTTTTTCAAGGAAGAGACTTTCAGAGGATTGATAAAGACTGAAGACTTCTACGGAAATATCCAAACAGAATACTTTGTATATGGGAAAAGAGCCAAAGCTGAAGTTATCAGAAGCTTTTGTCTTGAATACATCAATACAAAGTATAAATCAAAACTTAGTAATAACGAATAAAAACAATAAAGACTATGTGTAAATTCAACAAACCTCAAATACCAGCTGGTGCAACGGCTGATGAAAGAAGAGCAATCTATTTTGATGCTCTTTATTCACTTGATATGAATGATAAGGTAGAAAAAAGAGAAAATCTTAGCTACCTGAGCTGGGCTAATGCCTGGGCTGAATTCAAAAGAGCCTATCCAAGTGCAACCTATAGAATCGTGAAGGATCCAATCACAAATCTCCCATACTTTGCAGATGAGAGAACAGGTATAATGGTATATACGGAAGTTACGGTAGATGATATAACTCATGAAATGTGGTTACCCGTAATGAATACTTCCAATAAGGCGATGAAACTTGAATCATATACCTACAAGGTTTATGATAAGTTCAAGAAGGAGTATGTAGAAAGGACAGTTGAAGCAGCTTCCATGTTTGACATCAACAAGACTATCATGAGATGCTTAGTGAAAAACCTAGCGATGTTTGGTCTTGGACTTTACATCTACGCAGGTGAAGATATTCCGGAAAAGATGGTGGAAGATAATACCATCCAACAGGAACCAGCACCTGTTCAACCCAAGAGAACAAGAAAAAGCAGACCTATCCAACAGCCGGTACAGGAAAAATACGCCGGCATCAGAATAGCTCTACAGCAATGTAAAACTCAGGATTCATTGATGGAACTTTATAAGCAACATCAGAATGAAGTAACGGGTAATACAGAAATCAAGGCGTTATTTACAGAACGAAAATTACAACTTAATCAAGCAGTTTAATTATGTCAACAAAAAGAATAGAACTTAAAGACAGTGGTGTGGTTTTCAATGAAGAGCTGCACCAATATTGGCTGGGAAATAAACAGCTGAGTGGAATTACCGGAATGTTACAAAGACAGTTATTCCCTGATGAATTTGAAGGGATACCGGAATACAGAATTAAATCAGCAGCTGAATATGGTACTGACGTTCATACCTCGATAGAGGACTTTGATAAGAACTGGATTAATGACGGAACCCGAGAAGTAGCGGATTACATTGAAATCTGTAAAGATCATGGGCTGGTTCATGAATGCTCTGAATATACAGTTACAGACGGTAAAAACTGGGCAAGCAACATTGATAAGGTTTACAGAGTTGATGATACCACATTTGATATATGTGACATTAAGACCTATGGAACAATGACATCTGAAAAACTTGAAAAAGCAAGATGGCAACTCAGTATTTACGCCTACTTGTTTGAACTTCAGAACAAGAAGGCTAAAGTAGGAAAACTCTTTATAATGCACCTTAGAAACAAACCAAAGAAGGATGGTACATTTGACCATATCAGTAACTTAATTTCAATAAGTCGAATACCATCTGAGATTTGCAGGGAACTTCTGGATTGTGATTTACGAGGGGAACAATTTGAAAACCCTTACAATATTCCGGAAGAAATCAGGAACCAGGAATCGGAAATAAGAGAATTGATTCAGACAAAGAATGAAGTTGAGGAAAGGCTTAGCACTCTAAAATCAAAGATTCTATCGGAAATGGAAGCGATGGATGTTAAATCATGGTTTACAGATACGATGAGACTCACCAGAAAGTTACCGGGAATCAGAACTTCTTTCGATCTACAGGCATTCAGGAACGATCATCCAGATATTGATTTTGAATCCTACATGAAGACCTCAAAAGTGGCTGGGTCATTAGTAATAGCCATTTAATAACTCGGAAACTTAGACCGGGGAGATAATCAAATAAAAGATGTCTCTCCGGTCTTTTTTATGTATAACTTATGGATATGAAGAAAGAATATCATTGCCCAATATGTGGTAGAAAACTTATAAAGTCAGAAACCGAAGGTTACAGTTTTCAATGCCTGTACTGTGATGAAGATTTTACTGAATCAGAAGTAATAATTAAAACAGAAGGAAATGAGAAAGAAAAGCAATAAAAAACAGCAAAGTATGGAATTTCTTTTTGGTAAGGAAAATTCCAGAAAAACAATGTATCAGACAGTCTATGAAACACATCATGAGACAGTAAGAGAATGTGCCTGTTGTGGTAAACCAATGACAAGATCCGAAGTAAATGATTTCGGTAGTCTTTGCGAGAGGTGTTATATGGAGGAGTATTACGGATGATGGAAGAGATAATATACAAAGGAAATAAGATAATATGTTTTTCTTCCAATGATTTTGAAGCATTTATAATTAACGAAGACGGTGACATAGATAGTAAAACATTTATAACTCTATCTGCCGCCCAAAAATGGATAGACAAATATGGATAATGAAAAATATAGTGAGCGGATTTGTCGTATAATATGGCATGATGCTTTACAAAAATCTATCAAACCTCTCTCATGGGGTATCAATTTCAGTAGCATCAAAGTGATAGATAAAGGAACTGAGTTTAACTTCCAGACTCAAACCGTTATGGGTCAAGTCAGAATCCAGTATTCCGAAGGCACAGGATTATTCAATGTTACCGTGAGACTTGATAACAATGAAGATAGTCCAATTATCATGAAAGATATAGATTTGAAAAGACTTGTTTTCCTAATAGATAGAAACATAAAACACCGTGTACCTGTAGAACATGGTGTTGCTGTATGAATGAGTTGTTCTACAAAGTATGGAGGATATGTGATACTAAAAGTCATGTATCCTCTTTTTTTATTAATAACAGTCTAAAAATCAGGAAGAATTATGGAAAGATATGAACTTAAACAAAGCCGTGAATACAAAGCGGCTATGGATCTAGAAGATGCACTGAACAATACGTGCTTTGATTATAAGATGTTTGCAGAGTCGGTGAAGTATTATCATCCGACTTTACAACAGAACCTGTTCAGACTTATAAGGGAAATTATAAATGTACAGGCAGACGAGAGCAGATACTACGATGCAAGAAACAAAGCTTCACATGAGGTAGCAAAGAAACTGAAGGCCGTAGTGGAAAATGAGTGTTTACCTTATATATGATTATGTATGGAAAATAATGATTATAACCGGGAACTGGCCAAGTATATTTGGTCAGTTCTTAGAATGCAGATTACAATATTCATATCTTGGGGAGTTAATCCTGAGAGTATGAAAGTGATTGAAGGAGGTCTGGAGTTTCATTGCCAGGGATTCAAACATACAGGTACAGTAAGAATAATCCTGGACGAGGGAGCAGACCTTTTCGAGATACATCTTATTCCCGATTCTGAGGGAGAAGAGAAAATAATAGAAGACGTTTATGTAGACATGCTCGTTGATGTGATAGATGAGAATGTGGAGAAAACGGAAGATTATGAAAAACGGATTTCTGAAGAATATCATATTATAGAGCTTTAGAAAATCTGTGAGAAAACGAATCCTGGGAAAAGTAGGAAAATCTGAAAATCCGAAATTCTCAGGATTTCGTGTTTTATGTGACGAACTTAATGGGTATTGAACGTTCGTTTGGTATCCGTGAAGAGTGTTAATGAAATGTTAAACAAATATGGAGAAGCAGAAATATGTCGCCTATCTCAGACAGTCCACGAAGAAACAGCAGAATTCAGGACTTGGAGTAGAGGCACAGAGAGAAATAATACACAAATATCTGAAGGACACAATTCCAATTTCTGAATATATAGAAACAGAAAGTGGAAAGAAGTCTGACAGACCTAAACTTTCAGAAGCTTTGGGAGAATGTAGAAAAACAGGGGCTACATTGATAGTGGCTAAACTTGACAGACTTTCCAGAAATGTAGCATTCACAAGCAAACTCCTGGAAAGTGATGTGGAAATAGTATTCTGTGATTTCCCTGAAGCAAATAAACTTGTCCTTCATATCATAAGCAGTATAGCTGAATATGAGGCTGGACTTATATCACAGAGAACAAAACAGTCATTGGAGGCCAAGAAGGCAAGAGGATGCAAGCTTGGAAAACCGGAAAATCTTTTGGAAAAACTTGATAAGGCTATTGAAAACAGTAACAGGGCCAACAGGATGAAAGCACTCGATAATCCAAACAACAAAAGAGCTGCTGCATTCCTGAGAATCCTGGTTAAAGAAGAAAAATCATTATCAGAAATGGCAAGGATTCTGAATAAGGAAGGATTTGTAACTTCCCAAGGAAAAGAATTCAACCCATCGCAAGTAAGTGTATTAATCAAACGCTATAAGTTATGAATTACTACTACAAATACCACTTCTATGCTATTCTGGGTGGTAAAAAGATTAAGTTTTATGTATGTGCTAATAATATTTACTCGGCTTATTCAAAGGTAAACAAACTGTATCCTGAAGCCGAGAAAATACAAATGCTGCATACGGAAAGAATATGATAGAACTTAAAAAACTATTGTCATCCCAGTTTTCTTCACGGTGGAGTTTAGAGGATGACACATTTACTATATTATATGGAACCTAGATATGTATTGATACTGGATTATTGTTGCGGAGCTTTAAACATAATAGAGCTGACAGAAAAAGAAATAAACGAATCCTATAATTATGAGGATTTTGAATCATTTCTTGAAACACTGGAGGAAAAGTATGGTTTTAGATTAAAGAATTGCAACTGGATGACTACCGAATCTTTAAGCATTTACAGATACAAGAATGGAAAAGAAGTTACAAATATTTAATAATGGAATATAGAGCGATGACATACGATTACAACAGAACAAGCAAAACCAAAATGAGCATAACACTGGAGAATGGTGTTAAGGTTGAAGGTGAATTTCTGGAACTCAGGATTTCTGTTGATACAATACCAGATAATAAGGAATGGTATCAGATAAGACATAGTGATGAGGACTGGATTGAACCTGTATCATTGAAAAGAGGAGGTATAATGGTTAATTTCATGGGAACTTTTATCTGTAATCCAATAGAATCAATGAAAGAACTTGGGATTGAACTGGATATTATTGATTATAAGTTCTTTGATTAATATAGAAAGAGGCTGCCGATTGATGGTGGTCTCTTTTTTTCTTCTTTCAGGTCAGGAGTAAGGAGTATACATAACATCCGTAGGGTGGAATAAAAAATCTCCAAAGACTTCAAAAACCTCTATAAAGATAGAAATCCCTAAATGAAATATTCTATTATCCTGTCGGTTATGTAATACTATATACCCTCTACCCCCTCTGTCCCAGCTTTATATTATACTATTAGTGGGACAGCTTGAATAATAAGATAAGTATTTGATTACTAAATGTTTTATTCGGGTATGAAATATAAGTACAATATCTAATTTTATTTTACTGGGACACAAATATCCGATTATTTCCGTCCATGAAGCTGCTAAAATCCTTATATTTGAAAGAAATAATACTCTTTATCAGAGCGTAATATTGAACAAAAAACGTATATTTGTAAAGTCTGACTGGAGAAATGGTTGGACTATAATAGAAAGCGTTTTTTGCTTTTATCCTGAAAACGAAATCGCCAATTTCAATAGTGAAGGGATGAAAGACAATATTACGCTCATTTTCTGTTTGTATATGTTTCCCGTATAGCCAATGCTGTATAGGTACATATATCATACAGGCGTGGGAGTATTGTTTCTTTCTTATTCATCTTCACGAGGTGTTTGGCGATACCTGTTTTCGATGGATAGTAGGAAAAGTCCTCACGCCTTCTTTGTTTAAAATTTAATACTGACTTCGGGGGCTTATAGGTAAAATCTATAATATGGAAACAACTGATTTATGGAAGAAAACTTTAAATGCTTCATTACAATTACCATTCGTAAAAGTTGAACGTATTGTTTTCTTAAGAAAGGAACTACAACCTTATTGTACCGAAGAACAGATACAAATTGCTATAGATGATTCACCTCTCAAAGTATTGGATAAGAGAACTGTAAATAAAATAGCTAATGGATGTATTAGTTATCATACAACAATAGTATGTGCTACATCTGCTTTATCTGGTTTACCTGGAGGTTGGTTCATGGCAGCTGCTATACCTGCTGATATAGCTCAGTTTTATGGTCATATTTTAGCTTTAACCCAAAAGCTCCTATATTTATATGGATGGCCGGATTTACAAGATGAGAATAATGGATTGACTGATGAAACATTGAGTGTTTTGACTTTATTTGTCGGTGTGATGATGGGGTCGCGTGAAGCTGTTCAGGGAGTAAATTTATTAACAAAAGCATTTGCTGAACAAGTAGTAAAAAGATTACCTAAAATGGCATTAACAAAATATGCTTTCTATAATATCTCTAAACAAGTAGCAAAATGGATAGGTATAAGACTTACAAGAGAAACCTTTGCAAAGGGAGCTGGTAAAGTAATTCCTCTGATTGGTGCTCCTGTTTCTGCTGCTATTACCTACTGGACTTTCAAGCCAATGGCAGATAAACTCAAAAAACAATTGGATAGTAAATTAAAAAACTAAATTCAGGAAATCTATATGAAACTGCATTACTTATTTATAGTATTAATTGTTTGTTGTTTTACCATTAGTTGTGGTAATTCATCTAAAAAGCAACAAACAGAAGTAACTACACAGCAGGTAAATCCATTTGAAATGGTCTTTAAAGAAGCTTGTGAGAAAAAGGAAACTCTTTATGACCTCATAAGAAAAGACATTATTAAAGAAAGAATAATAAGAGAATATAGTGCTAATTTTTATAATAAAGCTCTTGAATATACAGTATTTGCTTATGAAATAATTTATAAAGATGGAAAATATACGGCATTTGGAAGTCTTACTCGCTTAGCTGGAACAAGTGTTGATTTAATCTATGACCCAACATCTGATTTATTGACAGTAAAAATAATGGAAGAAGATAGACTTGTTCAATCTGACGGAGAAGTTCATTATAATACAGAAGGATGGCATATGGGTATAGATGAATATAAAAATGATTTTGGCGAAATAGAAAAGAGAGAAGCAGCATCAGGATATATGATACTTACCAAAGATGGTGAAGGCTATACTGAGTTGAATCAGAAAGACTTCATGGTTGTAATGAGAACATATTGTATAACATTATGGACAGATAAATTTGGTGGTTTGGAGAAAGTAAAAGATATACGAATAAAAGACCATGATTCAGGTATAATTTATAATATTTCATTTGATAGACCATTTCAGAATGAGGAAAAACGTTGGTTTACATCTATAGGTGTCTATATGTTTGGGGAAAATATGAGAAAATTTATAGATACAATAAGTTCCTTAGAGAATTATACGATATCAATAAGAAGTGATTATGGGAATAATGTAATAATAAACAATCCTGAAAACTTCAATAATATCAAAGACGTTTATATGAAATTACTAGAAAATCAAAAAGAACTAGATAGTTTAAATTAAAGATATTATAATGAAAAAGCTATTATTTTTATTACCACTGATACTTGCATTACTCGTATCTGGTACAGTTGAAGCCAAGAAAAAGAAATATCCAAATGGTGATTATTATGAAGGCGAATGGAAAAAGGGACAGCCTAATGGATTTGGAAAGATGATTTATGCAAATGGCGATGTTTATGAAGGTAATTGGGTGTTCGGAAAAATGGAAGGTCAAGGGGTTATGACTAACCAAAGGGAGAACATTACCTATAATGGTACATGGAAAAACGGGTTACCCAATGGTAGTGGTACAATGTATATAGATAATTTTACTTATGAAGGATTATGGAATGAGGGGAAGATTTTAGAAGGTAAAGTAACAGACCCTAAAAGAAATGTTTTTGAAGGAACATTTGTAGATGGAAAGACTGTAAAAACTGGGAGAATGACCTATTCCAACGGTAACTGGTGTGAAGGTGATTGGGAAAATAATAAATTACTGAATGGAAAATGTAAATCTGTTATCAGTGATTCACTTTATTTTGAAGGAGAGGTTAAAAACGGATTACCTTTTGCTGGTATAGGTAAAGGACGAATTGCAAAAAACTATTATGATGGGAAATGGGAGAATGGAGAATTTACCGGACATTGCATATTGAAAGAATGTACCGACAAAATTTCTTTGTTTGAAGGAGAACGTAAGAGTGATGGTTGTTATAATGGAAAACTAAAATTTAAAGGCGGTACTTATGTTGGTGAGGTTGATAGTGTTTTTACCAAACAAGGTGAAGGAGAACTCTATGTGGATCAATATAGTTACTCTTTAAAAGGGACTTGGGTAAATAACATTTTACTTAATGGAAATGGACGTTTATCCTGGAATAATAGTAAGGTTACTTTTGATATAGAAAACATGTCTGATAAGAAGATTGCTAAAATATCAATAGATGGCAAACAAACCGTGGAAAATGTACTTCCTTCAGGCATTAATGATATAAATTTAGCAGAATCCATAGTGGATATACTTATTTTAAAGGAGCGAAAGGAGAAACAGGAAAATTTTGAAAAGTATTTTTCCGGTAAAGTTTTTTATACTAAGAAACTTTTCTCTAAATATTATTCTCGTCTACTTAACACACCAATATTTGGATCAGAATTTAAAAATATGTTTGACGAGAATATGGCGGTTATCATTTGTATAATCCCGATTGATGAAAATAAGCTTTTATTTGTTCAAAGAGCAAAACTTGAAAATCAACCGAAATCTTATAACAGAGGATATTTGTTACAACAAAATATGTTAGGCAAAGATTTGATAGAAGAATGTATCTACAATTATACATTTGATAATGGTTGCTTAATTTTTAAAAGTGACAATGTGTTTGTTGGAGAGAAAAAATATAAAATCACTAACAATGGATTATATGATATTGATAGAGAAACTGAACTATCTCCATGTAGTCGTGAATCTTTAAATAAATTCTTATTATCAAATATTGATGAGAATATAGATGAAATCTCAAAGAGAGCTAAAAATTTTTCTCTACCAGAAAATACTTTAATGACGAGTGAGGAATTAAAAGCAAAATATGCAACTTCGTTATCCAATCGTAAACCTGAATATCCAGAGGGGGATGAAGGTTTTAAAAGGTTTATCTTACAAAATTTGAAATATCCAACTATATCTCAAGAATGTAAAAGTGAAGGAAAGGTAGTGGTTCAGTTTATTGTTACACGTGATGGTGAAATAGAAGACATAGAAGTTGTAGAAAGCAGTGGAGACCCTTATTTAGATAAAGAAGGATTACGAGTTACAAAATTACTACCTAAATTTAAACCTGGAATCCATGATGGACAATTTGTTAATATGAAGATGACGATACCCTTTAATTTTAGTTTAAAATAAATCAACATTCATGGAGAACGATTAAGAATAAAAACTTAGTCGTTCTTTTTTTTATATCTACTTTCTGAAAATGACAAAAACGCGATTCTAAAGGATTGAAACTCTAACTAATGACAAAAATAATACCTACAATCATGTTAGGAAATCTAATGAATATATTCTTTGATGGTACTTTAGAAGAATCGTCAGAGCGTCAGGTTAGAGAAACTACTCCTGATGTTATCGAAAAAAGTAGTACAATCGCCCAACCTATCCCTGAAAAATACGAGAAAGATGTAGAAGCCTTACGAAAGAAGTATGGAGAGAATTTTAAAACTGGTCTCTGCATTGAAATAACACTGAAGGAACTTCTGGAGATATGCCCGAGAGAAAGAAAAAGAACGGACGCTTATACAGGACTTATATCATTTCTGAAGGGAAAAATGGGAATTACACTAACAATTAAATCACAAAAATCTAAACTATGAAAAACTATTTTATTGCAAACAGAGAAGTCCTCGATACTACAATGACGATAGAGGAGATTGAATCAGCCGTAAATGATTCTTTGGAGGAAACAACTGGTGGAATGGTGTCTTTCGCGATTGAGGAGTTAAGCGAAAATCATGTAATTATGAAATATATTCGTGACTTTAATATCAATCCAGACAAACCAGTGATATATGATACTGACGCAAATATTATATCTGGCATTGGTCTTACAGCCTTTACTCCTAAAAAGATGGGTGGTTATCCATTAATTAGTCCACTGTGTTTTAATGGTAAAAATTTCTATACCGATGTAACTACCTTCATTCAGTTCTATAAGACGCTGTTACTATTTACATGTAAAGGGGAAGGGGTTGTTGAAGAAATCGGTATAAGATGTTATCCGGATTGTATCATAATGAAAATCACGTATTAAACTAAGGAGGAGACAGTAATGAAAAAAGAAAAGAAGGTATTCGTTATGGGTAAAGTATATACCATAACGGAAACAAACATTAGTGAAATTGAAAAAGCGGTGCAGGAAGATTTGGATGCTTATGTTGGTAAAGATAAAGTTGAATTTAAGCTATGTACATTAGGAAATGTTGTAGCCATGTTTTTTAATAGACCTTTAGAATATTCCACTTTAGGGGCTGACCCGAGAGAAAGTATTATTGGTGAGGATGCTTTAATCATTACAGGAGATAGATATAATGGGTTCATAATGCCATCACCTCTTCCTCCTATGCCTTATTTAGGACATATAATTTATAATCTGGAACAGTCAGACTTTCTGGAGATTTATAAAGAAAGTGCTAAAAGATTAGGTGCCAGTAAAATAAAGGATGCCTGGTTGGAGATAAATCCAGGATCAATCATATTGAGAGTACAGACAAAATGATAATAATGTAAGGAGATGGTCTAATTTGAGACTGTCTCCTTTTTTGTAGCCATAAATCAGAAATGAAAATGCAGAAGACAGAATATAAAAAAACAGAATTGCTTGGGATTATAAAAGCAATTAGACCTGTTTGAAACGGCTAATATCAGATTGGAAGTACCATACAGAACTTTCCAAATAAAATGGAAACTGACATTCCCAGCTTTTGCCAAAGCGAGAAAAAGAACTGAAACTTTATTCTCGCAATTGTGTGACCAGTTTATGATTATAAGAAATTATGCGAAAGATACATACGGATTGTTTACCCGGAATGTCTGGAAGATTAGCACACTTACAATCTTGCAAAACATCAACTATAAAAATAACAGACGCATTGATAGTGGAGTTAAATATGCGCTAATTTAATTCCGCCAACGGGTAAAGATATTGATATAATACCTAAAGGTGATTAATTGTAATTATAAACAAGTAATGTTAACATCCATAAATATGGAAAGAGAATTATTATTAAAAGATGCGGATTTCTTGAATCACTTGTTTTTTAGATGTCTATTTAATACATTTGTACATATTTAATCGTTAAAAGAAAAAACCATGTGGAAAACTAAAGCTTTTTTAATACTATTTATCTACTTGTTATGCCAAGTATCAGTTTTTGCTCAATTACAGAATTTTGAAATTAAAAAGAAGGAAGTAAGTAACCCTCAGTTAGATTCATTATGGAAATGCTATTGTTTGATAAATATTGAATTGGCAAAACAGAATTACACCCAAAATGTTCAATCTAATAAAACATTGGATGAATATATAAAGGAAGACAGTATTAATTTTTTCAAAAAAGCATTCAAAGGAAAAACGAAGGAAGAATATATAGAAGAAAGTCTTGAAGATATAAAACGATTTAAAGGTAATATTGAATATCTAGTAGCTTTAAGAAAAGTAAAGAAAGGAACATTCCCTTTGCCTAAATACAATTCTTCTGCTGCAAAAGCTAAATATGAAAGAATGCATTCATATGAAGAAGATAAGCTTAAGCGCAGTATTGAAGATATCCTGGATGATAGTATCAACATGAAGAAAACATTCAAGGTAGAAATGGATAAACTTAAAGAAAAACCTAATAAAGATTGGGTATATATTTTTGATACTTTACAACTTGGAGGAAATAATCCAATTCTCTATCCAGGGGAATATGTAACTAATACAAGCACTTATAGCACATATTTTGGAGACATGTATTATGGGTTATTAATGGATCATAATGGCACTTTTTATCATGCAAAAAAGGGAACTAGTATTTTATCAATGCCTGTTTCTAAATATGATTTTTGGTTTAGAAGGTTAAATGGAGGAACTAAAATTATTATACCAAACTACCAAAAAATCAAGAATTTGGTTACTGATGAATATGTATCTTTAGCCCCGTTTACTGAAGCAGATTTGATTATAGCCCGTGAAATGAAAAATGGTTCCGAATGCATAAATCAATATGCAAAAGTATCTGATGATTTGATTTTTAATTTACCAGGTTATAATTTTATAGATGTAAGAGGGAGCCTAGATAAGGTCAAACCTAATGCATCACTTCTTTCAGATAGTACATTATACGAAGTAGCTAAAGATCTAATGACTGAATGGCGTTTCTTTAAAGAAGAAGGTTCAATAAATGAAAAAGTAGAACAAATATCTCGCTTCATCACAAAGGAAGACTATGAACAAATAAAGAAATTAGAAAAAGACTTCCCTCAAATAGAGTCAGAGCATAAAAAAGCTGTAGATAAAGGATTCATGGATTGGATGTCTAATAGTTTAAAATCTTATGCAGAAGCTTATAAAGCATTAATGGGTGTAAATCCGCAGATAGGTATATCTGTAAAAGAATTAAAGAACTATGCCGTGCTTTCAGAGATACCTAATGGAGCCAGTACATATTATAAAATAAAGCATATATTTAATAAGTCTATTTATGAAATAATAGTAGATAATAAAGGTATTATCACGGCATATAATTTGGTAACTTATTAAATATATAATTAGGAACATTCAGAATATAACATAAAGTAAGCCAACTAATTCATTCATATAGTATTGAAAATTAGATGGTTTACTTTTTTGTGTTTCTAGGCATATTTATTCAAATAAGTTTTTGAAGCCAAAACGTAGGAAAACTTCAACAAAGATATGGCTAACATACTAACTATTTAAGAGTTCCACTCTACTAGCTACAATTCTGATATTCTAAAGAATTTAAGCTGGAGAGAACCGGGCTGCTCATACTGGCTGGGATAAAGACGGAACGGGACGTACAGGAGAAGGATGGGGCAGAAAGGGTTCCACCCTCAAAATAGGGGAATGGGACTATGCCCAGAGCAGTCAACGCACTGATTTTTCAGGACCTGAATGTTGATGCGGGCAAGTTCTTGTCTGATATAATCTTCAGATTCATGGTCATCAAGATCATCATAGTCAGAACTGGCATTTAGAATGGAATAACAGAATACCTCCTCAGAATTGACATCTGGGATGTATTTGAGGAGTTCCAGTTCAAAGGAATCATAATCCTCGATATATTCATAAAGAAACGTGCGGATGGATGTAGCAACATCTTCCTTAGAAGCATTAGGATTCATCTTATAAATACAGACAGTAAGGTTAGTAAGAGCAGTTTTAACAAGACTATTTCTTAAAGCTTTAGAGAAGGATTCATTAAAATCACTTATGTGATAGAGAATGATACCGCAGAAAAGAGACATAGCTTCAGAGTATAAGCTGAGTTCGCTCCTGAAATTATTTATCCAGAAAAGGTTGGTTTCAATTTTATTGTTCATGAGATTATGATTTTAGCGTTTATTATATATAACGACATGACATATGATTTTTACCATAGGTAAATGATATTATTTTTGAAGAAGTACGATTTCTTTAAGTGCATAAGTATATATAATTAATAATCATTAACTTTAGGCTCGAATACTATTCATGAACACATAAGGGAAAAGAATATCAATAGAATAATGGAAGAATATATAAATATATCTAAAGTGCCAGCTCAGGTGATATATACGCCGCAGGAGGTGGCGTGTATATTCAAGGAGCAGCTGAAGACACCGGCCAAGGTGGTGACGATAGAGGGAGTGTACAGGCAGAACCCAAAATCGAACAACTACTACGGCTACTTCTATGACAGTCTGGCGGCACAGAACAGCAATTATGAGATGACGCTGGTGGTGCCGGCTGCCCTCAGGGAGAAGATGAAAGACGGGACATTGGTACAGGTCTCCGGAGTGGTATCAAAGGAACTGAGGAACAGGTGCTCGATAGACCTTCAATTCAATGTGACGAGGTATGACGTGATCGAGGAGAATGTGATATCGGAGGATGAACAGAGACTTATGAGCCTCCAAGCTGAGAAGTCGGCAAGGGGGTACAGGAATGTGGATGGGGTGTTGGAAGCGAAGCTCTTCCGAGGAGAAAAACCCAACATTTGCCTGCTGTTTGCAAGGGGAACCATCACAGACCAGGACTTCAAGAAGGGGCTGGAAGCTGCCAGGTCGCATATAGACTTCGTAGAGGAGAATGAGACATTCGCGCAGATTTCGCAGCCTCCTGTTCACGTAAACTGAGGGATGATCATATCGCTTGCAGGAATATGACTGTTTTTGTTTATACCAGTCGTTTCAGGACTGATACGCCGGAGGATTATATTTCATCAGACATTATTTTCCCTGTTGCTACCAATAATCATCAGGAACTTGTAGCCTATGCAGTCCAGACGCTTAGAAGATATTGGAAAGGAGACGGAATGTATTACTATAAAAAGGCTGGAGTCATAGTATGGGATATATGTAGGGATAATGAAGTCCAAGGGAATTTGTTTGATGAAGTTGACCGGGAAAAACAGCAAAAACTAATGACCGCCATCGATGAAATAAACAAGAAGAACGGTCACGATACAATTCGTATTTCCACTCAAGGATATTCAAAGAACTGGCATCTGAAAAGTGAATATATCTCTCACCAGTACACTACCAACCTTGACGATGTGATTGTGTTGAAGGTGTGATGAAAGGAGCCACCTGTAATTGGATTACAATAGACGTTTCTATAGAAATTATAAATGAGACCCTGACTTATGATAGACTGATTGTGGCACTTGGAGAATAAAAAAGGGTGCATCACAAAACAGATACACCCTTCTATACCACCACCTTCGTTTGTTATTATAAGGTTAAGCAAAGGTATAGTTAATATGTAGGATAACAAAGCCCTTTTATGATTTATTTTATCATTTGGGATAAAGGTCACTGAGAAATTGATGGATGATTCCTTTGTTGATGACTATGCTTCCTCTTTCATTTAGTTCTCCTTTAATAGTTTATGTAATATTCCAGATAATTTCACTTCAATAATAAAGATGTTTTTATCTTGTTTCCTGTGTATCCGGCACCGAATCTGATGAATTTGCATGAATAATATTATAATAGAGAATCTCATCTTTCCCTATTTTAGGTATTTGAGTAGAAAGATACATCTCAAATTCCTCATAATCATCCAAGTAGTTTCCAAGTACTAAGCGTATATTAGCCAAAATATCCTCTTGAGAAGCTATCGGATTAAAACAATACACTGATAGAGTCAATTCAACCAAGCTATTACGAACATTATTATCATTGAAAGTTGTTTCATAAGAGTCCTTTAAATTATCCAGATGATTCATTACTGCTGAGCAAAATAAAGAAAGTGCTTCACAATGTCTCCCTAGTTCACCTCTAAAGGTTTCATACCAGTCGAATTCATTAGTTATTCCATTTTTCATGTGCATTTACAGTTAAAGTTATATTACATATAACGGGAGATTTAGGATTCGTACACCCTTTGGAGAAAAATTTTTAATGGAACAACCAAATCATGTATAATCCTGTGTATTTTGACTGGGAACTTACTTTTTATGGCTCCCAGTCTTTTGTTTCTTATCATATTTTACGATACTTGCTGCCAAACGTCCCTCTTTTCTCTACCCATCCATAAGCATTTCTGACTTGCCTTAATAGTTCATCCTCCCTAAAATCAGATGTTATAAACTGGGATAAATATCTGAAAGCCGTATCTCTTGGAATCCCCCACTCAGCTAATTCTCTGGCTCTTCTGAAGGATGAATCATGTCTGTTGCCAGGTGTCATAGGGAACTTCTCAAATCCACCATCCAAAAAGTTTATCAGCTTCTCATATTCAGAAGTAGGAGCATAGATTTTAACAGGAACATAAGATGAAACAGTAGCCTGAGAAGATGGTATTTTTTTAGTCCATATCCAGCTATCCCAGTTTACATAAATAGAAGGATCACTGCTAAGGAAACAGGCTCTCGGTATTCCAAAACAATTATTATCCCAATAAGGGGAATTGTAATAGGCCTTAAGGGCATTCAAATATTCTGAGTGTGTCATATTATCAGGATTGTTTTCTACCTTTACTACTACCTTATATCCCTTTCCACTTGGAGAAATAAAGGCAGCAAAGGTATAAGGGTCTTTAGTGATTATACTCCACTGGCTGGACATATCATTTAGTGGTATCTTATCAAAATCAATCACAACCAGATTAGAGGATTCGATAAGTCCTGAAATACTGAAATTACTGTATCTTCCGGTGACAAGACATATTGGAAGTTTATGTTTCAACTCATCATACTTAGGTTTATCGGTATCATGGAAAGTTCTCATCAGGTCTATCTGTGATTTGAACTTTTCCTGTCTGATTATATCAAAAACCATAGTAATATCCTCATAGAAAGGTGGATATTCCATTATCTTATAGTATTTAGTACCTGTTACCGGATTGATACATTCCTGTTTAAACGGTAATCCTTTGAAGATTGTTATTGTATACATAATAATTGTTTTTAAGTATATACTTTTCTTTCCTTCCCCAAAAGGGGGGAAATGGGGGGAATTGTCGGGGAAAGTAGTGGAAAAGGCTTATTTTTATTAACTTTTTCATTGTATCATAACCAAGAATATAGTAAAAAATAAGTTTTATAGATTCCCCGACGCGCTTTCCCCGACTCTTCTCTTTCGGGGGAGGAAAAGAAGAAATTGTTTAATCAAATGGTGAAACTATTTTAGGTAAAGAACTGATTATACCTACTTTCACTCCTTTCTTCTTATCACTTTCATCAATTACATAATCTTCACCTTTCAGTTTCATCTTAAAGTTCTCTCTTGTTTCTGGTTTAATGTTATTGTCATTACAGAAATTCTTATATTCATTGAACAAAAAAGTTATATTTATTTTATTCTTATTGTCAGGCTTATATCCTTTTCTTTCCAAAAACATAACTACACTGTCTGTATCTTCCTTATAGGCCTGATCCAGATTATCAAGAGTATCGGAATGACTCAGTCTCTTTCCATTTCTTATGAATCTCTTAAGCCCTTCAATAGCCCAGACTAGAATACCTGGTAATTCATCTTTCAGCTTCTTAGCCAAATCAGGATCAGCTTTATTTTTGTCTATCTTTACATTAAAAGGAACAATCAACAACCTTCTCCTGAATCCGAAAGATGTATCAGCACTCAAAGGCATGGAGTTGCAGTTGAAGGCTAGTCTAGCATAGTTTCTTACAATCTCAGGTTCTTTATACAATCTTCTGGCTTCGACTGGTTCACCACTTGCAAGTTGCTTGAAGATACCATTGGAAAATATCTTACCTCCAAAATCACTACTGTAATTAAGCAGTTTGTTCTTTATCATCGCCCGGCTGTAACCTTTGTCATCACAAAGGGAGTTGATATTGTAGGAACACACGTTATCCTCGCCTAAAAGTGAAAGTATTATCTCAAAGAACACACTTTTCCCATTGAACCCGGAGCCGACACAACACAATACCTTCTCCAACTTGATACTTGGATTAAGACAACATCCGATGAACTCCTGCAATACAATTTGTACATCCTTCTCTGGTAAGACTTCATCCAAGAACTTTCTGAATCTGGGACATTCAGCTTTCAGATTATAATTATAGGACAATACATGAAAGAAATAATCCTCCTTATTATGACACTCCTCCGTGACATTACCTTCTATATCGGTTACAAGTGTAGAATTCAGAAAATTTATCTTTATGTTTCCTGAACCATCCTGCATTGAACGATATAAGGAGAACTGAGCTTGGGTATAAACTTTTTCTATGAACCTTACATTCTTGGTCGTATATTTGTCCTCACCCATCTTTTGTAATGACTTCACCAGGAAATGCTTGAAGTCCAATTCTGATATACTTTCCCAATAGGTTTTGTTGTAAAGGAATATCCCTTTGTCCTGATTAACCGCCAGGCCATAACCCAATCCATCGGCAGCTTCCAGAATATGCTCAACGGTAATAATGGATTTTATTTCTTCCGTTATCTGGATGGAATGAATCCTGTCCTCGATAAGATGTCTTACCTCACTTTCCTTCTCACTCCTAAGCCTACTATACAAGCTGGCTGCATAAACCTCCTTAAAGTCTGTCTGACTTATCTGACCAAGTATTTCAGTTAATATATCTTTCTGTTTTTTCATCGCAAATTGATTTGAAGATGAAAGCCATAGGGATATAATCATTCCTATGGCTCTCAATAGTTATTTCATGAGAGGGTTAGGATGTCCGGGATTCAGATGTATGGTCAGTTCATCAATATCAGACTGCTTCTTTTTGAGATATTCCTGATATTCCTGACTATCTTCTTCAGCCCATTCAAGATTATCATAACTGAAGTTCAGATAATCCATATCCTTATGCAATACCCTTGGACGTTTCATAATGGAAGGATTACCATCTACAAATTCTGCTTCAACCATTAGATCATCAGGATAAGCTGTTCTTCTTGACATACTTTTGTATTGATTTTTCCTGTAGTATTCAACGTAAGGATCAATAGCAACAATTCTATCCGTATCAGCATCTCCAATTGATTTTACGATAGGGAGCAGTTTCTTGCCATCATATACATTTCCCTCAAATGTAACAGTAAGTCCATTAACCAATTTACGTTTATCATCATCAGGAGAGAACCTTTCGACCTGTTTCCATTCCAGATTGAAAGCACTACAATTACTCAAGTTACCGTCCTTATGCATCAGAACATATTTCTTTCCGTCTTGTGGCATTGGTTTAAAACAGTCAGCTACAAGTTCATCCAGTTTAATGATACCAGGGGATTTAGTATTTAGGTATTTGCTGCCATCAGTTCTTTTATGTATGACCAGTGCGGAATTTAAACTTGGATTATTATACTCACGATAAACATAACTTCCTTCTTGATTACTCCAAACATTATATTTAGGGCTATATCTCATGGATCTACCGTTAATGTTTTTAGGTGATTGATAGTTTCGTTTTACCATTCTAGTTCCTCCATTTCGAAATACTCCATAAGTTCAACTTTCTCATCAAGATTAAAGTGCTTTCGAGTCACTTCCTCCAAAATATCCAGATCAATGTACTCATCATCATCCGTATCTTCATTCATCAGATACCAGCATAAGCCTTCTTCCATTATAGAAATCTGACTTACCGATAGATTACGTGTATCAAAAGCAAAGAAATCGTATGAATCAATGTACATGCGATCATCTAAAGCCAGAAAGAATCTGTAAATTTCTTTATCCTTGGGTAGTCTGACTGATTTCTTAGTAATAAAGTAAAGATGTGAATGATTATTGTCCAGTTTATCAATCTTTACAACACGAATCATGGTACCTGATTCAACTTCAATACCATAAACAGTTTCATTTCCTTGAACTACTTCGGGGAACTTCTTAGAAGTTCTACCTATTACTTTTTTGTCGTTCTTGAATTGTATTTTGATTTTTGTCATAAGAGTTTATCTAATTTATTTTTTTGACACAGAGTGGGCTTGACAGGAAGAATTTTCGTTCTTTCTGCCCATCAAAATGATAACTAAAACTGGCACCAAGTCTTAATTATCAGTTCAAGTCTTGTTAATGGGATTAGTTTTTCAGAAAGCGACCAACCGCACTTTTTGATAGATTTAATTGCTCTGCAATGCTTCTAACAGTTAGTCCTTCCTCTCTAAGCTTATATATCATTTCACCCATTGATAGTGAAATGGAGCTACGATTTGTAACCTTTTTAGGAAGAAGGTTCTCTTCCATATCATACTCACGAAATTCAAAATGCAGATATGGCTCTTCAACAATTTCCAAGACTGCTACCTCAGACATTTTTATTGAACTTCTGGATTTCAGCTGCTTCAGGTACTTTATATGGTCTCCTTCACAGGTGTTTCCAACAGCAATAATACTGTCTGCATAGTTAGCGATAACAGAACTTCCCAAGATGTCTTTAATCTCAATAGGATTTTTGCTGTTACGTTTGCTTAAATGAGCGACTAGAATTATAGTCAAATCATTCATTTCCTTTATTCTTTTTAGACCTTGTATGAACTGTTGAGCTTGTCTTACAGAGTTACCGTTATTCAACACACACATCAAGTTATCAACGATAAGTAGTTTAGCATCACTATTCTTCCGTATCAGTTTCTCAATGGCAAGTAACTTATCTTCAATACAATCGTCATATTCAGTCTCAGTAAATCGTCCTCTTATCAGATCACCAGATGTACATGTCAAAAGATGTTCATACCTTCTGGCTATCTGAGAATCGTTATGTTCTCCGTCAATGTAAATTGTTTTTCTTGTCCTATTAGCCATAGGTTCCTCCCAGTAACATAGGTTATCATTATTAGCTAAAGCAATATCACTGGCAAGAAGTGTCTTTCCTGAGTTTGTATCACCGCTAACCACAGCTAGGTCTCCCTGAACTATGTAGTTACCGTAAACTTTCTCTTCTTCACAATAGTTATCTGGATTATTCAGAATACAACTTAATGTACAAGTCTCGATATTCATATTAGGTTCTTGTTTTTATGGAAGGTAGTTTTGTGTACTACCTTCCTGTTAGTTAATGATTAGCTATTCAGAATTTCATTGAATATACCTATTAGAATAATCTCTGTTGTCTTGGTTCTGTCGCCTTTGACCCCCTTTGCATCTTGAAGTTTTGTAAGCTGTTCTGGCAACATCTTTGAGAATTTATCTGAGATTTTATCTGCCATAGCTTTCATATCATCAGCTTTTTTTAAGGTCTCACAGCTCCATCTGGCAAGTGGAACACCTTTTAGTATCTTTACGGATGCGTTACCAGAGAAGACCTTACTATAGGTTTTCAGTAACGTATCCATACAATCAACCAGTTCCTGTTCTACTGTAATATCTTGTCCTTTACTAGCCTTTTTAACATCCTCCTTGGTCAGTTCTCGTCCAAAATTATAATATGATGAGGATTTAGCTACAAATCCTTCTCCCATCATTGTATAATAATTGGTTATGTTTGATTCTTTGTTACGACATAAGGAATAACTAAGTAATTCTGACTTGGTAGTCTTCTTGACATCAAGATTAGCTGATATATACTGTTTGTATAATAAATTCGGGTCATCATATTTCTTAAAAACGAATTCATAGTCAAACGGATCATATGATGGATTCTTTGTAGCTTCTTTAAGTTCTAGGTCATGACCAGCTGCACGTCCGTTACCATCTAAACGTATATAAAAATGTCCGACTAAATGTTCTGGTATTAACCACAATTCCTTTGTATCATTTAGGAATATTACTGGAGTAAAACCTGCTTCCTTAGCGATTTTTGCATTAGCATACAATGCAGGATTAGTCATTCCGTTTTCCCTACAGATTTTCTGCCAGTCCTTTGCACGGCTTTGAACATCACGGTTTTCTAGAATTGTACATTCTGGTAAACCCAACATTTCATTTCTGTAATATACGACACCCTCTTGTAACGGCTTTCCATCCCATTCTTTAAGGTTGGAATTAGCAGGTATTGTCCCAGCTCTTGTCCCAGTTATATATGTCCCACATAAACATTTATTAAGTGGGACATGTGCTGTAGGATTGGATTGTGCATCACAATTACTATCAGGTGTAATGCTTGCCTGTGGTTTAATTACCCCCCCCATTTTCATTCTCTGCCACTGAGTAAGTGGTTGCCTGCTCTGCATTGGCAGTCACAGGACTTTGATTTACTACATCCATTAATAAACAAAACTATTTAAATAGTTGTCTATCGATTCTTGACTAAATAAAGGATTACGACCTGTATAACTAACAGGAACTAATCGTCCTTCTTTTTTATGTCGATATAGTTTAGATTTAGATATGTGTAGCATATCACAAACCTGATTTACCGTGTATAGTTTCATACTAGAACTTTCCTGTTTATTACTGTCAAACGTATGTTTTATTTGCTCAGTAACTCTATTGGCTACTATATCAGCCATCAAATTCAAAAAGTTGATAAAATTTTCTTCCATAATTCTCTTATTAAATAATTATGCTGCAAATTTATGTAACCCATAAATGTCATACCGGGAGATATATGTAATTAAAAAAATTAGTTTTCCCCCACTAGTATGTGAGGGAATCATTCCAATTGACTGACAACCGACCGTTTGATTTCTTCATCTATTGCTCTATATCTGGAAAAAGCTTTACTTCCTTCAGTATGACCGGTCATACTGCCTATTAAATTTGCATCTTTTACCTCCTTATATAGATTACCGATAAAATTTCTACGAGCCATATATGAAGTAGCTACCTCATAAATCGGATGCTGCTCATTTTGTCTGGTTATTGGATTGATTACAGTTACAATTCTTGATATACCTGCTTTTTTCAACATCTTTTTAATAGCTTTATTATAATGTTGTATTGAAATGAAGGGGAATAGTGAATCTCTATCAACATCTTTATAGCGCATAAGTATCTTTTGGGCTTGGGAAATAAGAGGTACACTGACTGTCTTTCCAGATTCATCTATAGTCTTACTTGGTATATATTCAATAGAGTTACCTATAACATTATTTTTTGTAAGTTGATAAAAGTCCCCGGTTCTGATTCCAATGCATGATTGAAAAACAAAAATATCACGTTGTATTGCAAGCAGTGGGTCATCCGAGAAATCATATTCAAATAACTTATTTCGTTCTGCTGTTGTTATAAAAAAAGGCGTACCATAAACACAAGTAGGTAATTTATATTTATTGAAAGGATTATTGGTTGTTCTTCCAGTTGTTACAGCCCAATTATAGAAAGTTCTAAAACGTTTCATTATATAGTGAATACCATTAGTACCTCTCGCCTTAGGTTTTCGAGCTTCAGGATATTTTTGATATATGTTTTTATACTTAATACATACTCCGTTTTTGTCAAAGAAGGTATGTTCAGCTCTCAGAAAAGATTCAAAATAGACTAAATCCATGTCTGTGATATTGTCTAAATTTAGCATGAATCCTTTTCCACGATATAGTTCATATCTTTTTAGTAATCTAATTAGTGTTCCGAATTGTGCAGCACGATTTCCGGGTTTAACTCTTGATGAAATAAATATTTGCACGATTTCGAAAAAGTCTCCCTCACTACTTTTTTCTATTTCTGATGAACCAAAATGGAATTCATGTACAATGCTTTCAACCCATGATTTACTAATTTTTTCAATGGAAACCTTAATTGTTTTATCTAAAATAAAGGTACATAAATCATCAAGTTGTTTTTGTAGGGTAATTAATTCTCCTTGCTCCTTTACATGTATACGAGGCACTATAATTTTTTCTTTTTTAGTGTCCCAATATTTGGAATGTACATACAGATTTGATTTAGCTCGGAAAACTTTATTGCGAGCTAATGAAATACGCAAAAGGATTTCATGTTTCTCATTTCCTTTTTGTTGTTTACTGGATAAGTTCATTCTAATCGTTGCCATATTTTTTAAGTTTTACGGCCACGAAAATGAGAAAAAAATATTTCCTTGATTAGGAGATATATAGGGTATAAAAAATAGATTTTCTCCTACCTATATTCCTGTTGACGAAATAGGTCAAATTTTGTCAACAGACAACAATTCTGTTGACACTTTATAACTCCTGTTAAGAGGCACAATCATTGTAAATTACTATAAACCAGAACTATATAGAATAAACTTGTATTTATATAGTTTCAAACTATGTCCCTGGCTGGTCCACAAAAAGAAGAGGTTGTAAACTAAATGTTTACAACCTCTTTTTTATTTCATCTGTCTAGTCCTGAAATAGCGTTACAACAAAAAAGGTAACATT
>ULRA01008066.1_pt1 | contig 26547 bp, 19 predicted proteins | sample 1954981 | NCBI WGS metagenome assembly ULRA01 (sample SAMEA4835669, study PRJEB28245) | human gut metagenome | biome: gut microbiome; material: fecal sample | place: Denmark | collected 2008
CCCGGAATGCTGCTGCATCCGCGGGAAGCGCAGGTCGTAGTCGATCACCCCCGTGACCGCCGCGCCCGCTTCCAGGGGCGCTTCGCACAGGTGAATTACCGCCCCCGCCCGCTCCCGGGTACCGCGCACCCGGACGCCGTTCAGGGTTCCCGAGTCCCCCGCCTGACCGCCGCCCTCGGGGTAAAAGGCGGTAGCGGCCAGCGTGACCTCCCATCCGTCCGCGGCCTTCGCGCAGGAAAGCACCGCCGATGTAAAGCGGGAAAGGTGAGAATCTTCATAGTAAAGCTTGCGTGTTTCCATGTCGCACCTCGAAAAATGGCAATTTTGTTCATTATACCACGGTGCCGCTGGCATTGCAACGCCCCGGCTTTACAGAAATTTGAAGTGGAATTTTGAAAAAAGTGCTTCTCTTTTGCCGAATTATCATGTAGAATGAAAAAACGTGAGAAAAAACAACGAGGTGACCGATCATGCCAGCAAATTACGCCCATTACCGCTTTGGAAAGCAGCTGCTCTCCGGGATGAGCCCCAACGACCGCCGAAGCATCCAGCGGTTCCGGCGGCTTTACGATATGGGTCTGCACGGGCCGGATATTTTCTTTTACTATAACCCCCTGATCAAAACCGCCACGGGACAGCTGGGCGGCGTCTTCCACGCCCAGTCCGGGCAGGAATTCTTCGCCCGGGTCTGCGCGCAGGCGGGCAGCGAGGCCGGGCGGGTCTATCTTCTGGGGCTTCTGGGGCATTACTGCCTGGACTCCCTGTGCCACCCCTATGTGGAGAAAAAGGAAGCCGACGGCAGCGCCCGCCATGTGGAGCTGGAATCGGAATTCGACCGGTATCTGCTGGAATCCGACGGCGTCCCTCAGCCCCACACCTACGACGGCAGCGCCCACATGCGGCTGACCCGGGGAGAGTGCGTCACGGTTGCCCTCTTTTATCCCCCTGCCACCCCGGCGAACGTCAACGCCTGCGTCCGCAACATGGCCCGCGCCACCCGGTTTCTGGTGGGCGAGAACCGCAAGCATGTCCGGCGTCTGCTGCGCCTGACCCGCAGCCCGGCCATTGAGGATCAGCTCATGCCGGAACATGGCGACGACCGCTGGCTGTGGATGGACAGCGAAATGCTGGTGCTGTACAACCGCGCGCTCAAGCGCTATCCCGGACTGCTCAGCCAGCTGGACGAGCACATGCGCACCGGCGAGCCTCTGGGCGAGGATTTCGTCCCGGCCTTCGGCTGATCTGTAAGGAGTGGTAGAAGTGAAAAGAATCAAACTCACCGCATTGGAGCGGAGCTGGATTCTCTATGACATCGGCAATTCCGCGTTCATTCTGCTGGTTTCGACTCTGATTCCCATTTATTTCAACGCTCTGGCGACTACCGGCGGGCTGAACGAGTCATTGTATTTGTCCTATTGGGGCTACGCCGGTTCCGTCTCCACGCTGCTGGTGGCCATCATCGGTCCCATCTGCGGCACGCTGGCTGACCACCGGGGCTTCAAGAAGCCGATTTTCATGGCCTGTATGCTTCTGGGCGTTCTCGGCTGCGCCGCCATGGGCGTGACTGCGGGATGGCTGGCATTTCTGGTGGTGTTCGTTCTGGCCAAAGTGGGGTATTCCTCCAGTCTGGTGTTCTACGACGCCATGCTCCCGGAGGTCACCACCGACGAGCGGATGGACACGGTATCCTCCATGGGCTACGCCTACGGCTATATCGGTTCCGTGATTCCCTTCATCCTCTGCCTGCTTCTGGTGCTGTTCGGGGACAAGATCGGCATCGGCGCGGGAACGGCCATGGTCGTTTCCTTCCTCATTACCGCCGTGTGGTGGTTCGTATGCACCCAGCCGCTGCTGAAGCGTTACCGCCAGACCGCCTTCGTGGAGCACGGCGGCAATCCCGTTTCTTCCACCTTCCGGCGTTTGAGAGACACCTTCCGGGAAGTCCGGCAGCAGAAGCATATTTTCCTGTACCTGCTGGCCTTTTTCTTCTTCATCGACGGCGTTTACACCATCATCGACATGGCCACGGCCTACGGCACCGCTCTGGGTCTGAACACCACCGGGCTGCTGCTGGCGCTGCTGCTGACCCAGTTCGTGGCCTTTCCCTGCTCCATCGCCTTCGGCCGGTTCTCCGCCAAGTACGACACGGGGCTGCTCATTAAGATCTGCATCCTCTGCTACACCGGCATTACCCTGTTCGCGGTATTTCTTGTGTCCCAGTGGCAGTTCTGGGTGCTGGCGGTTCTGGTGGGCATGTTCCAGGGCGGCATTCAGGCGCTGAGCCGCAGCTATCTGGGGAAGATCATCCCGGCGGAGCGCAGCGGCGAATACTTCGGTCTCATGGACATCTGCGGCAAGGGCGCGTCCTTCCTTGGTACGACCCTGATCGCCATGGTCAGCCAGCTCACCGACGGGCAGTCGTTCCATGTCTTCGGGCTGGAGCTGCAAAACGAAAACATCGCCGTGGGTACGCTGGTCGTCATCTTCGCCATCGGCTTCGTCCTGTTCTGCAAGGCGGATAAGCTGAATAATACTATTTCTTAATAAAATGATTTCATCATTTTATTTAAGCCGTTACACGGCAGACCGCCTGGGCGGCGGTAAGAAATGTATTGACTTCGTTTTTTAGCGGCAGTGGCCGCTGGCCGCAATCCTGCGGCCTAATAAAACGCTTTTAAGCGTTTTATTAAAAACTCGTATAAGCAGTACATACACATTTAATGTAAGAATGCCGGGGGCTGACCGCCCCCGGCACTATTTTTACCGTTTCTTCTTATTCAACAGCACTGCGAGCCCGATTCCGGACAGCACCATCACCCCGACAGCAATCCAGATCAAATCGCCGGTGCGGGGATTCCTGCGGGAACCCAGAGAAACCGGGACGGGCGGCACGTAGACCACCTCGTCGCAGTTGCGCACCCGGAGAACCGGCGTGCCGTCGCTGTCCAGATGGAGAATGCCGATCGCCCGCACGGTGCGGCCCTTTTTCACCTGAGACGCAAGGTTGTTTTTCCCGTCTGCGCCGGATACGATGCCGTCCTCAATCAGAATTTCCGCAAAATCGCCGTTTCCGTCCTTCAACGTGATGCGGGAAACGACTTTTCTGTCGTCAGTGTAGGTCACCTTCGTCACCTTGCCCTCCACCTGCATCAGGCGGCCGCCGTTGGCATCGTAGTCCATGGCGTCCTTATTCGGGGTGGTTTCCGGCGTGTAGTTGTAAAGCGGCTCGTCCAGCTTCTTATCGTAGTCGATAATCTTCAGCACCACGTTGCCGCCGCGGATTTCCTTCCGCCCGACCACCTCTATGGGCGTTCCGACTTCGATGTCTTTCTCTTTCTCTTTCTTCGTGAAGGGCACCAGCGCAACACCGCCGGTATCGTCCTGTAGGTAAATGGTTTTGGAGAAAGTGTTGCCGGGATGGGAGGTTCCGGAGGTCGCCCAGCCGCGAATGTGGTATATCTCCCCGGCCTTGCCGGAGCGCATTTCGCCGATGGTGACCAGCTCTGGACACGCCGCCCGCTCAATTTTCAGCAGCACTTCCACGATTCTCTGATTCCCGCTGACGGGTTTCCAGATATTGTCCGGTTCCTTCATGGCGCTGTCTTCCAGGAACAGTCCGCCGCTGACGTACACTTTGCCGTCGCCCGGGAGTTCCTCACCGGCAAGCAGCACCGTATCTTCGCCGGTTTCCTGCCCGTCGGCGTCCGCGTCTATGCCGTGGGTGGTATCACGCCCCTTCACCAGCCAGGTGCCGTTCCCCGGATTTACGGTGCAGCCGGCGCGCTGGGTGTAGGTCTGCTCCTGCGTCAGGGATTTCGTCAGGCCGCTGTCAGGGTTGAACACGTTGGTGGATATACTGCTCGCGGCGTCGTCGTTCAGGCGCACGGTTGCGCCCATGGCTTCCAGCAGTTTGTTCATCTCGCCGGAGGTGTGCCCCTTATCCGCCTGACCGCAGAGAATGACCGTGCCGCCGTTTTCGACAAACGTCCTGACTTTCTCCACAAATTCCTCATCAAATGCCTCCGCCGGGGCGGTTATCAGCAGGAGGTCGCTGTTTTCGGGCAGCTCGCCGTCCAGAATATCCACTGCTATATTGACCTTGGCGGCGATAGCTTTCAGCCGGTTCAGCTTATCAACGCTGGAATTGCCGTGGGAAGCGTCTACGGCGATGTACTTCACCTGCTCCGGAACATGGAAGCTCAGGCTCAGCGAGTCCTCGTAGGTGCGGCTTTCCCCGTTTACGCTGCCGGTTGCCACGGCCCGGAACTCCGTCACGCCCAGTTCCGGGTGGGCGTAGGAGAAGGTGTAGTCCAGCGTGCTCATCCCCGCAACTTCTCCCAGATCGGAGACTGTGCTGACAAGCGTCTCGTCGGCATAAAGCGACAGGGATTCCACGATAAAGTCCACCGGCTCGTCATTGTACAGCTCCACCGTCAGCCCGATCTCCTCGTCCCGGGCAGGGGTGAGGGTGTCCGAAGTGAAGCTTTCGATGCCAATATCGTCATACCCGTCCATCCACACGGGCGCGGTCACGGCCACGTCCCCATCCGGCTGGGTGATACGGAGATAGTAGTAGCTGCGTCCGCCGGAGGCGGGCAGTTCCAGCACCTGCGAAGGCGTTTCGACATACTCGCTCACAAGCACTGCCCCGCCGTCCGTCACCACCTCCACATTGCCGATGGCCTCATCCGTGGGGTCGCTCAGGAAAACGGTGATTTCCGCTTCCTCCGATTTGGGGAGGATGCTGCCCATGACCGCGCCGTTCAGCTCGTAGAAAATGGCAAGATCGCTGTCCTGCGTGGCGTAGACCCGGCGGTCCTTCATGGCAGCGTACAGCGCTTCCTCCGTCAGACTTTTCGCCAGTACCACAGTCCGCGCGTCGCTGGCGTCGCCCCACTGCCCGTTGTGGTTATTCTGGTTGTTGGTGGGCGCCACGTGCCAGCCCTTGTCCAGCGCCAGATCATAATACTCGCAGTCCACCACGCCGTCCTCCCCGGCCACCTCCAGCAGGGAGACTGCCGCGTCATATTGGGGGCTGTAGTGGTCGAACCGCTCAAAATCCCCATGAACGGTATCCGGATGGTTGAACTGGCTGACGGAACCGGGGGCGGAGGTCAGCGCCTTATAGTAATTTTCCAGTGCGGTGGGCACATTTTCAAAATCCGCCTGATCCCGGGTCTGCCAGCCGGGGGTATTGAAGGTGGAGATATGCCCCAGCTGCTTGTCCTCCGGCCAGGTCATCTCAAAGCCGAAAAGCCCCACAAAATCCCCGTTGGTCACGGAAGCGGCCGCCTGCTTCCCAGCCGCCCAGTCAGCGCTGATGTCCGCGCCATCCGCGTCGATGGCGCCCATATCAGCGTTGTCAAAGGAATCGCTGTGGTCGGTCACGGCGAAAAAGTCCAGACCATCCACCTGCGACGCGTATTGGAACGCTTCCTCCACGCTCCCGGCGCCGTTGGAAATATCGGTGTGGGCGTGGAGCTGACCGAAGTACAGATTCCAGTCAAGGTCAAATTCTTCCGTGAAAATGACCTGGGTCACTTCCCCGGGTTCGCAGCCCCCGGCGATGGAATATGTCTTGAGATACGCCGTTCCGAAGTCCTTTTCAAAGCAAATTGGCCCGCCATACAGCGCATCGGGCTGGTAATTCACCCCGTCGGCGGAGACTGCGTAATAAATGTCGGCGCTTTCGTCCTCGCAGGTCAGGGTAATTTCCTCCCCGGCGCGGATCGTGCCGCCCTCGGGCAAAACGGTCACACTGGGCGACGTTTCCACCACTTCTCCCGGCTCCTCCAGCTCCTCCGGCTCCGGGTCGTCCTGTACCTCCATGCGCCGGTACAGCGTAAAGATGCTGACGTAGGAGTCCGGTGCTTCCTCAATATCGGCGTCCCTGCATGCAAGGAAGTCATTCTCAAGAAGCGTATCGGAGACCAGCGTCACCGGCTGGCTTCCGTTGCAGCCGTGAAAGGAAAAATATTCGCCATCCCAGAGAACCTGCCATTCGTATGTCCCGGAAGCGATGCCGTTTCTGTCGTCTTCCATGGGTGCGGCGGACACGCCGTGAGCGTCCGTCAGAATGACCCCGTTCTCCGTCACCGTCAGGTTCCATTCCGCACCGGCGGCAACCGTGTCGCCGGTGAAGGTGGGTTTCGTGGCGGAAATCACGAAATCTTCTCCCAGCAGGATACCCGGCGCGTCGCCAAGGGGCGTTACCAGCACGTATTGCCCGCTGGTCAGTTCCTCCATGCCGGTGATCTCCTGATACACCGTCGCCGCTCCGGCGGGAAGCCGGAACAACGAAAAAAGAGCTGCCGCCAATACAACTGACAGCAACCCTCTGGCTACCAACCTTCTTATCATACCAAACCCTCCCGACTTTTTTCAGAGTTTCCTCCCGGAACCCCCGAAAAATCATCGCCGGCTTGGCTGCGGATAGTATTCAACCAGCTGTCAACGATCTGCCGTTTGTATCAGAGGTTCCCTTATCCGTTTGGGAATATAGCACAGCCATTTTTCGACGTTTTACCTCTTTTGAGTTAACGCACTACAGGTAGTGGTTTTCTTCCGCTTGTATACACAAGATGTAGTAAAGATTCAGTTAAAATTCTTCCTCAGCAGGGAGTGGCTGACGATCAGAAGACACGCCCACAGGAACAGGCTCAGCGCCCAATAGCCGCTGCAGACCATAGGGCTGGACACCACGATCAGCACGGCGAACAACACGTTTCCCATGGTCACCGTCCCCATGGCGGACAGCACGTTCAGCACCAGTGCCAGCAGCGTCAGCCCCAGCGACAGCAGCGAAATGCCGCGCACCAGCTTCAGTGTGCGTGCGTCCTTCTCCTTTTTCGCACCGTAAATCAGGCACGCGGGCGGCGCGAAAAATGCCACAGCCAGCACCGTCATCACAGCCTGCGCCCCCGCGCTGACATTCTGAGAAAAGCCGGGGATAAATCCCAGCCCCGCGCACAAAATAAACAGACCGCCCCACAGGGCAAACAGCAGCTTTTTAGACATAAGATTCTCCTTTTCAGGTAGATGTAGTGTCCCCATTTTAACCGAAACCGGCGCAAAAGGCAACAGCGAATCCCGTCGAACCCCGCCGGTGAAAAAAAACTGGACAGTTCTGCCAACATCTGCTATAATGTCAGGAATAGTATTGGGGAAGGGAGTGTTTTTCCCATGAAATGTCCGTTTTGCGGCGATCAGGAAAGCAAGGTCGTCGATTCCCGCCACTCGGAGGACGGCCTGAGCATCCGCCGCCGCCGGGAGTGTATGGGCTGCCAGCGCCGGTTCACTACCTATGAGATCGTGGAAAGCCTGCCCATCATCGTTGTGAAGCGGGACGGCTCCCGCCAGAACTTTGACCGCAACAAAATTCTCAATTCCATGATCCGCGCCTTTGACAAGCGGAAAGTGGACGTCACTGACCTCGACCGCATCACCACCGAGATTGAGCAGACCATCCAGAACACGCTGGAGCGGGAGATCAGCACCGACAAGATCGGCGAGATGGTCATGGAGCGTCTGAAGCCTCTGGACGAGGTGGCCTACATCCGCTTTGCCTCCATCTACCACCGGTTCCAGGATGCGGGCAGCTTTATGCGGGAGATCAGCAAATTCCTGGAGGAAAAATAATGAGCACGATCCCAACTGAAATCACCGCCGCCACGGAAGGCTCGCTGGACATTGCCTCCATCAAAAGCGTGATGGACGGCTTTGACCCTGCCTCGCTGCTGCCTGACCTGAGCAAGGTTTTCGGCAGTCTGGTGGGCGTGTGCCGCGTCGCCGTGATGATCGGCCCGGTCATCGCGCTGATCCTTGGACTGGCGTATCTGTTTCTCGCGCCGAAGGAGGCCAACTACTACTTCGGCTACCGCTGCTATTTCGGCATGGGCAGCGTCCGCGCATGGCGGTTCACCCAGCGGATCGCAGGGATGATCCTCGGCGGGCTGGGGCTGATCCTCACCGTTATCATGGCCATCGTCACCGCCGGTTACGGCAGTATGGATTCGATGGACATGGTGTGGAGCGCGGTAACCTGTCTGATATGGGAAGCAGTCCTTCTGCTGATCGGCACCATCGCCATCAACCTGATCGCCATGGCGAATTTCGACGCCAAGGGCGAGTACCGACACAAAGCGGGAAAGCCGAAAAATCCCCCGCGGGATGCAAAATAAACATAACATCCGGCTGTCGTGCGGCAGCCGGATGTTGTTTTGCCGTTTGCGAGCGGCGAACTCTGCGGGGCTTCCTGATACACTGATACTATTTCCTGATTAAAATCTTAATTTTAATCAGGAAGGCATCGCCTAATGGCGCTGCCGGTTTTGCCCCCCCCCAATGGCAGAATCCACAAAAACCGCTTTACAAATCGTTCATATTTTGGCGGTGGGATCTGGCATATTTCCTTGCAATATCGGAAAAAAAGAGGTATACTGTCACAGAAGTGTGTGAAAAGGAGGTCTTAGGTCAGCCCTAGGGCCTCTTTTTTCATGAAAACACGTAGATTTGCAAAAAACAGAAAGGATGATTTTTATGGCTACTCCCGAAAAGAATACCGACGCGGTTTATGACGCAAGTACTCTGGGTACCCCCAAAATGCTGGTTCTGGGCCTGCAGCACCTGTTCGCAATGTTTGGTGCGACGGTTCTGGTTCCCGCAATCACCGGACTGAACGTATCCACTACCCTGCTCTTTGCCGGTCTCGGCACGCTGCTGTTCCACCTCATCACCGGACGGAAGGTTCCCGCATTCCTCGGCTCCTCCTTCGCGTTTCTGGGTGCTTACGGTTTGGTCACCGCTTCCGGACAGGACATCCCGCTGACCTACTCCTGCTTCGGCGTCGCCGTGGCGGGTCTTGTATATCTGGTTCTGGCGCTCTTCTTCAAGCTCTTCGGCGCGAAGAAGGTCATGCGCTTCTTCCCGCCCATCGTCACCGGCCCCATCATCATCTGCATCGGCCTGTCTCTGGCCGGTTCCGCCATCAATAACTGCCGCGGCAACTGGTGGGTCGCGCTGGTCGCGATCCTGGTCGTCGTGGTCTGCAACATCTGGGGCAAGGGCATGGTGAAGATCGTTCCCATTCTGCTGGGCGTTCTCGGCTCCTACCTGTTCGCCATGATCGTTGACCCCGCCGCCCGGGCAAATGTTGCCAAGACGGTGGCCGAGGCCGACTGGGTCGGCCTGCCCGTGATCTGGGGCAACACCGCCTTCTCCATCTTCGGCAAGGATTTTGACAGCGGTATGCTGCTGACCGCCATTATCACCATCGCTCCCATCTCTCTGGCGACTGTCGTGGAGCACATCGGCGACATCTGCGCCATTTCCTCCACCGTGGAAAAGAATTACGTGGCTGACCCCGGCCTGCACCGCACGCTGGTGGGCGACGGTCTCGCAACCACCATGGCCGCCCTCTTCGGCGCACCGGCCAACACCACCTACGGCGAGAACACCGGCGTTCTGGCGCTGTCCAAGGTCTATGACCCCAAGGTCATCCGTCTGGCCGCGCTGTTTGCCATCATCCTCTCCTTCTGCCCCAAGTTTGCCGCGCTGATCGTTGCCATGCCTGCCGCTACCATGGGCGGCGTGAGTCTGGTGCTGTACGGTATGATCTCCGCCGTGGGCGTGCGGAACGTGGTTGAGAACAACGTGGACTTCACCAAGAGCCGCAATGTTCTGGTCGCCGCCATGATCATGGGTCTGGCCGTTGGCGTGACCTACAACGGCGCCATCGTCATTCCCGTCGGCGGCGTGACCATCAGCCTGTCCGGTCTGGCTGTGGCCGCGCTGGTGGGCATCCTGATGAACGCCGTACTCCCCGGCAAGGACTACGAGTTCGGCACCAACGAGCAGGGCGATACCTCCGTCAACTTCGGCACGAGAGCTGAATAATATCCGATTTTCCCAGAGGCGGAGCCGCAGGCTCCGCCTCTTTTCTTCGGGAAAACACAAAAATATTCGGAATATCCAACAAAAATATTGCATTTATTTCGTCAATGTGCTATACTCTATAGTCGATATTTTGTGTAATTCGGTTTCAAAAGGAGACTTTTTCATGGTACCTCAGGATAAAATTCGCAACATTGCCATCATCGCCCACGTTGACCACGGCAAGACCACGCTGGTGGACGAAATGCTCAAGCAGGGCGGCATTTACCGGGAAAATCAGGCCACTGTGGAGCGGGTCATGGACTCCGGCGATCTGGAGCGGGAGCGCGGCATCACCATTCTGGCAAAGAACACTTCCGTGCATTATAAGGACTACAAGATCAACATCGTGGACACCCCGGGTCACGCCGATTTCAGCGGCGAGGTGGAGCGCATTCTGAAAATGGTCAACGGCGTCATTCTGCTGGTGGACGCCGCCGAAGGCCCCATGCCCCAGACCCGCTTCGTCTTGCAGAAGGCGCTGGAGCTGGGTCACAAGGTCATCGTGGCCGTGAACAAGATCGACAAGCCCGACGCCCGGGTGCATGAGGTCATGGACGAGGTGCTGGAGCTGCTGCTGGATCTGAACGCCACCGACGAGCAGTTCAACAGCCCCACCGTGTTCTGCTCCGGCCGTCAGGGTACGGCTTCCTACAGCCCCGACGAGGCAGGCACCGACCTGACCCCCCTGTTCGAGACCATCGTCAACTATATTCCTGCCCCCGAGGGCGACGACACTGCGCCGCTGCAGCTGCTGGTCTCCTCCATCGACTATAACGACTACGTCGGCCGTATCGCCGTCGGCCGGGTGGAGCGGGGCACCATCAAGGTCAATCAGGAGGTCACCATCTGCGACTTCCATGACGCGAACGTGAAAACAAAGGGCAAGGTCGTGGCGCTGTACGAGTTCGACGGCCTGAGCAAGAACCCCGTCCAGGAGGCTCACGCCGGTGAGATCGTGGCGCTGTCCGGTATGGCGGACATCACCATCGGCCGCACCCTGTGCGCTCCGGAGTGCGTGGAGCCGCTGCCCTTCGTGAAAATTTCCGACCCCACCATCGAAATGACCTTTGCCGTCAACGATTCCCCCTTCGCAGGCAAGGAGGGCAAGTTCGTCACCTCCCGGAACCTCCGCGACCGGCTGGAAAAGGAGCTTCTCAAGGACGTTTCCCTCCACGTCACCGAGCAGGGAACGGATTCCTTCAACGTGGCCGGACGGGGCGAAATGCACCTGTCCATCCTCATGGAGACCATGCGCCGGGAGGGCTACGAGTTCTCCGTGTCCACCCCCCGCGTGCTGACCAAGGTCATCGACGGCAAGGTCTGCGAGCCTATCGAGCGGATGGTCGCCGACGTGCCGGAGGAATGCATGGGTTCCGTCATTGAGAAAATGGGCAAGCGGAAGGGCGATTTGCTGGGCATGACCCCCATGGGCAGCCGGTACCGTCTGGAATTTCTGGTTCCCTCCCGCGGCCTGTTCGGCTACCGTAACGAATTCCTCACCGATACCCGTGGCGAGGGCGTCATGTCCTCCGTGCTGGATTCCTACGCCCCCATGAAGGGCGAGATCGAGCGGCGGCAGGTGGGTTCCCTTGTCGCCTTTGAGACCGGCGAAGCCGTGGCCTATGGTCTCGCGGCGGCGCAGGAGCGGGGCGCACTGTTCATCGGCCCCGGCACGTCGGTTTACGCCGGTATGGTCGTGGGCGTTTGCAGCCGCAACGAGGATATGACCGTGAACGTCTGCAAGAAGAAGCAGCTGACCAATATGCGCGCCGCCGGTTCTGACGAAGCCCTCCGGCTGACGCCTCCCCGCATCCTCTCTCTGGAGCAGTGCCTGGAATTTCTGGCGGACGACGAGCTGCTGGAATGCACGCCCAAGAGCCTGCGCATCCGCAAGCGGGAGCTGGATCACGCGGCCCGTATGCGCAATCTGATGAAGAAGCGCGCTCAGGACAACACCTGAATCCGGTGAAGATCCGATTTTTACCGGTCTGCGTTCTGCTGGCGCTGCTGCTGACGGGCTGCGGCCACGCCGCGCCTGAAACCACTGCGCCCACATTGCCGGAAACGCAGGCCGCTGCGACGCAACCGACCCAAACGTCTCAGCCAGAGACCCTTCCCACGGAAACGCAGCCCGCGGAGGAACACTTTCTTCTGACCTTCGCGGGGGACTGCACCTTCGGCAGCAACCCGACCAACTATTACGCGGAATCCGGCTTTATCAAGACCGTGGGCGATGACTACGCCTATCCCTTCGCCAACGTGATCGACTATTTCGCGGGCGACGAGTTCTCCATGGTGAATCTGGAAGGCCCCCTGTGCGACGAGGGTAACCCCATGCAGAAGAAGCATGTGTTCCATGGCCCCACGGCTTACGTAAACTGCCTGACGGAGAATTCCATCGAGGCCGTGACTGTGGCCAACAACCATTCCATGGACTACGGCGCAAACGGCTACGCGTCCACGCTGGCGGTGCTGGAGCAGGCGGGCGTCCCCTACGTGGAGCGGGACAGCACCGCCGTGGTCACCACGGGCAGCGGCCTGACCATCGGGCTGTATGCCGCCGTGTACTACAAGCTGGATGTGGCGGACATGACCGCAAAGATTACTGCCCTGCGGGAGCAGGGGGTGGACTTAATCATCTTCGCCCCCCACTGGGGCGTGGAGGGTACATACCACCCCACCGAAGAACAGAAGCAGGTGGGTCACGCCGCCATTGACGCCGGTGCGGACATCGTGTTCGGTTCCCATCCCCATGTTTTGCAGCCCATTGAGGAATACGGCGGCGGTATCATTTTCTACTCTCTGGGGAATTTCAGCTTCGGCGGAAACGGCGCTCCCAAGGACTATGACACGGCGCTGGTGCAGCAGGAGGTCATCCGGGACGCGGAGGGAACGGTCAGATTGGGACAACTGACCGTCGTACCCGCCAGCGTCAGCTCCGTCGCCGGACGGAATAATTTCCAGCCCACCCCCTACGAGCCGGGGACGGAAGAATACAATCGCGTCCTTTCCAAGCTGGATGAAACCTTTTCCGGCCCGAATTTGAAAATTGACTGACAGAAGAACGAAAAAAAGATTGACCAAACCGCGTTCTTCGGTTATAATGAGCGGGTATGACCGTAGTATCGGTCTGAATTTGTGTTGCTGCGGCCGAAAGGCTGTTGAGCATATTGTATTTTGACAGGAGGTGTATCTTAGATGAAGCGTACCTACCAGCCCAGCAAGCGTCACCGTTCCATGGTTCACGGTTTCCGCCAGAGAATGGCTACTTCCAACGGCCGCAAGGTTCTGGCCCGCCGTCGTGCGAAGGGCCGCAAGGTTCTGTCCGCCTGATGCGTATGTCCGTGGGTTACTAGGGTGCATCTGAAAACTGTCAAAATGCCCAATCAGCGGGTCTTTTGCCCTGCGCCGCGCCATTTTCCCTTGAAATACAACAAGTATTCCTGTGGAAAAATGGCTTGCTCAGGACAAAAATCCCTCGCTGCTGGTCATTTCACCGGTTTTCAGATACACCCTAGAGCGGAAAAAGCGCTTAAGAGCGAAACGGGAGCTACAGCGGGGTGAATGGAACGTTCGCCCCGCTCCCTTTTTAGCGAGGAAACAGTATGAAGTATTCAACCAGCCTGAAGCTCAACCATATTTTCAGGCGCCTGTATCGCACCTCCGGCGTTGCCGACGGCCTTCTGGTGCTTTACGCCAGAAAGAACCGCACGGACGGGAACCGGGTGGGCGTCACCGTCAGCAAAAAGCTGGGCAAAGCCCACGTGCGCAACCGCACCCGCCGCCGCATCCGGGAGGTCTACCGCCTGAACGAGGAAAAGTTCCAGCCCGGCTGGGACATCGTGGTGGTGGCAAGGACGAAGGCCGTGGAAGCTCCCTTTGAGAAGCTGACGGCAAGCTATCTCACCCTTGCGAAAAAAGCAGGGCTTCTGAAGAAAGTAGAGACTTAAGCTGCGGTTATGAAGAAGATGTTTCTTGCTCTCATTCGGTTTTATCAGCGCTGGATCTCCCCGGCGTTTCCGGCACGGTGCCGGTTTCGCCCCACCTGTTCCGCTTATGCCTACGAAGCCATCAGTAAATACGGTATCCTCAAGGGTGGCTGGCTTGCCCTGAAGCGGTTTTTGCGGTGCAATCCCTTCTACCGCGGGGATATCTACGACCCGGTACCATGACCATATCTCTAAGGAGGAAAGGCAATGTTTCTCGCATTCCAATTATCGGACATCATAACCGTGCCGTTTGGGTGGCTGCTGTCAGTCCTGTATGAAACGACCCACAACTACGGCGTCGCCATGATCCTGTTCGCCGTCATCGTGCAGCTGATCCTGCTGCCCCTGAACGCGAAGTCCAAGAAGAGCATGATGAAGATGTCCCGTCTGACGCCCAAGATGCAGGCCATCCAGCAGAAATACGCGGACGACCCCCAGCGTCAGAATCAGGCCATTCAGGAACTTCAGAAATCCGAGGGCGTTTCCATGGGCGGCGGCTGCCTGTGGAGCTTCATTCCGATTCTGATTCTGTTCCCCCTGTTCGCCGTTATCCGCCAGCCCATCACCTACATCCTGATGCAGTCCGCCGACACGGCGAAGCAGATCGTGGAGGTCATTAAGACGGCTGCGCCGGATATGTTCACTTCCAATGCTGCCTACGAGCAGGTCGTCGCCGCGCAGCTGATTCCTCAGTATGCATCTGAGCTGCGCGCCGCCATCCCCGACATCAGCGAGATCGTTCTCGCCGGCATCAATTTCGATTTCCTCGGCATCAATCTGGGCGCAGTGCCCCAGTTCAATGTCTTCTCCGCCAGCTGGGTGTGGGACTGGGCGCACATCGGTGCGTTCCTCATCGCCCTGACCTCTGCCGCCTGTCAGCTGCTGCAGATGGTCATCAGCCAGAAGACCAACGACTCCGTCATCACCGATGAGAAGGGCGTTCAGGACAAAGAGACCGCCAAGAATTCCCAGCAGAACCAGTCCATGAAGGTCATGATGTGGATGATGCCCCTGATGTCTCTGTGGATCGGCTTCACCGTTTCCGCCGGACTGTCCCTGTACTGGTTCATCGGCGGCGTGGTGAGAATGATCTCCGACCCCATTATGACCAGCCACTACCGCAAGATCTATGACGCGGAGGATGCCGTGCGCCTGCAGAAGGCGCTGGAGCAGGAGCGCATCGAAGCCGAGAAGGAGCGCGTCCGCGCCGAGCGCCGTGCCTCCAATCCCGACGGCATCACCGCCAACACCAGCAAGAAGAAGCTGGAAAAGCAGCAGCGGGATCAGGAGCAGGCCGCCAAGGCCGCGGCTGCCAAGGAGTACGCCGCCCGGAAGGGCATTGTGGAGGAAGCCGCAAGGGAAGAAAACGCGCCTCTGTCCGGTGTCTCCGACCGTCCCTTCTGCAAGGGCCGCAACTATGACCCTGACCGCTACGCGCCCAAGTCTATGGAGGAATAAGCCATGGAAAAGTCGATTATCACTTCCGGCAAGACCATCGATCTTGCCATTGAATCCGCGCTGAGCCAGCTGGGGCTGGATCGTGACAGCGTGTCCGTCACGGTGCTGCAGCAGGCCAAGTCCGGTTTTCTGGGCTTCGGTGCCCAGAGCGCCAAGGTGCAGGTGACTTACGAAGTCCCCGACCCCGTGCCGGAGAAGGAAGAAAAGCCCAAGAGCGCTCTGGGAAGCGCCTCCCGCTCCAAGCCCAAGGCCCCTGCCGCCCCGGTGAAGAAGCCGGAAGCCCCTCAGCCGCCCAAGGCCGAGCCGCCGAAGCCCGCCCCCCAGCCCGCTCCCACACCCGCACCTGCAAAGCGCCCTGAGCCGCCCAGGCAGGACAAGCCCCGCGTCCCCAAGGCTCCCCGTCCGGAGAAGCCCAAGGCGCCCGCCGCTCCCAAGACCTACACTCCCGCCGAACCCGGTTCCGTGGAGGAAAAGATCGAAGTCTTCATCAAGGGCCTGCTGGAACACATGGATTCCAATGCCGTTCCCCACTGCTGGAAGGACGAGGGCAATACGTATAAGGTTGATCTGGTGGGCGACGATCTGGGTTACCTGATCGGCCGCCGGGGCGACACGCTGGACGCCATTCAGCATCTGACCAACTACACCATCAACCGGGATGTGGAAGGTCACATCCGCGTCAACGTGGATGCGGAGTGCTACCGGGAAAAGCGGGAGGAGAGCCTTCGCCGCTACGCCCGGAAGAAGGCGCAGCAGGTGCTGAAAGCCCGCCGCCGCACCACTCTGGAGCCCATGAACGCCTACGAGCGCCACGTGATCCACGCGGCTTTGCAGGACATGGAGAACATCACCACCCACTCCACCGGCGTAGAACCCAACCGCCGCGTGGTGATTGAGTACGTGAGATAAGAGATAAACGAAAATCGGCACCCGGAAACGGGCGCCGATTTTTTACTGCAAAAAACATTTGAAATTTTTCGCCCCATCCGTTATAATAAGCCCACAGCGTGTGGCGTTTCTGCGTAAATCCGGTTGCAGAAACGCCGCACGCATTTTTTGCGGAAATGGGTGAGAGACGGAGAGTGACGGAGAATTTTATAGGGAAATCGTGCGGCAGAAATGCGTAAGTCCGGATTTTAACGGGCTTACGCATTTTTTTGTTTCAAAGAAAGGTGAATGATATGGAAACAGGAAATCAGTTTTTGGGAACGGAGCGTGTCGGAAAGCTCATGGGGCAGTACGCCGTTCCCTGCATTATCTCGCTGCTGGTGGGGGCACTGTATAACATCGTCGATCAGATCTTCATTGCAAACGCCAGCTATTTAGGCTCCTACGGCAACGCGGCCAATACCGTGGTTTTCCCGCTGACGGTGGTGGCGCTGGCCATCGCGGTCATGGTCGGCGACGGCTGCTGTGCCTTCGTCAGCATGGCGCTGGGCAGGAACGAAATAAATGACGCCAGACGCAGCGTCGGCAACGCCGTCGTATTGACCGTAGCAGGCAGCCTTGTTCTGACGGCGCTGTACCTCATTTTCGCGGACGGCATCATTGCCATGTTCGGCGGCACGGTCAATGCGGAAACGTTCCGCTGTTCTCAGGAATACTTCTTCTACATCACGCTGGGCATTCCGTTTTACATGTTCGGTCAGGCCATGAACCCCGTCATCCGCGCCGACGGCAGCCCGCGGTTCGCCATGATCTCCACACTGGCGGGCGCGGTCATCAACATCATTCTCGACCCCATTTTCATTTTCATCTGCGAATGGGGCATGATGGGTGCGGCCGTGGCGACGGTCATCGGCCAGGTGGCGACGGCGCTGCTTGCCGTGTGGTATCTGCTGCACATGAAGATCATCAAGCCCGCGCACGGCGACTACGCCCTGCGGGGGCATATCTGCGGGCGGACGCTGGCGCTGGGCATTACCAGCTTCCTGTCCCAGATCAGTCTGGTCGCGGCCATGGCGGCAATCAACAATATGCTCCGCAAATACGGGGCACTGGACCCGGTGTTCGGGCAGGAGCAGTACGCTCAGATCCCCATGGCGGTGGTCGGCATCGTGATGAAGTTCTTCCAGATCGTCATATCCATCGTGGTCGGCATGGCAGCGGGGTGCATCCCCATTGTGGGCTACAACATGGGCGCGGAGAAAAAGATGCGTGTCCGGGAGCTGTTCACCAGACTGCTGATCGCAGAAGCGCTGGTGGGTGCGGCGGCGCTGGTGCTGGCCGAGGGCTTCCCCCGGCAGCTGATCGCCATTTTCGGCGCGGCCAATGAGAGCAGTTACTATACAAATTTTGCCATTAAGGCCTTCCGTGTGTACCTGTGCATGATGGTGCTGGCCTGCGTTAACAAGGCGTGCTTCATCTTTTTGCAGGCGGTGGGCAAGGCGCTTCCCTCCACGCTGCTGTCCATGTTCCGGGAGGTGGTGTTCGGCGTCGGATTCGCGCTGCTGCTGCCGGTGTTTTTCGGGCTGGACGGCGTGCTGTGTTCCATGCCGGTCTCGGATGTCCTGACCTTTCTTATCTCGGCGGTCATCATAGGGAAAACCTACCGGGAACTGAATGCGTAAAACCTGAAAAGGCGCTGTCTCACGGTTTTGTGAGACAGCGCCTTTTATGGAGGAAGGGGAGTTATCTGAAGTATTTGACCGCCGCTTCAAACATGCGGATGTTGTACTCGCCGGGGACGTTTTTGTACAGGCCGGATCCGATGCGCTCGCTGTGGCCCATTTTGCCGAAGACCCGGCCGTCGGGGGACGTGATGCCCTCGATGGCGTACAGAGAGCCGTTGGGATTGAAATGGACGTCGGCGGTGGCATTGCCGTCCAGATCAACGTACTGGGTGGCGATCTGGCCATTGGCCGCCAACTGGCGAATCAGTTCCTCGGAGGCAAGGAACTTGCCCTCGCCGTGGGAGATAGGGACGTTGTACACGTCGCCCACGTTGGTCAGCGCCAGCCACGGGGATTTGTTGGAGGCGACCCGGGTGCGGACGATGCGGCTCTGGTGGCGGGAAATGTTGTTGAAGGTCAGGGTGGGGCAGGTCTCGTCGGTGTCGATGATTTTGCCGTAGGGCACCAGACCCAGCTTGATGAGCGCCTGAAAACCGTTGCAGATGCCGCACATCAAACCGTCCCGCTGCTCCAGAAGGGCGGTGACGCCCTCCTTGACGGCGGCGTTGCGGAAGAATGCGGTGATGAACTTGCCGGAGCCGTCCGGCTCGTCGCCGCCGGAGAAGCCACCGGGGATGAACACCATCTGGGCGGTTTTCAGTTCGCTCGCAAAGCGCTCCACGCTGCGGGCAATGCCGTCGGCGCTCAGGTTGTTGATGACGATGATCTCCGGCTCCGCCCCCGCGTCCCGGACGGCCTTGGCGGAGTCGTATTCGCAGTTGGTGCCGGGGAAGGCGGGGATCAGCACCTTGGGCTTGGCAACCTTGACGGCGGGGGCTTTCCGCTGGGTGGCCTCATAGGAGAAGGTCTCCATGCTCTGCGCCGGGGTGGGGATGTTGCAGGCGTAGACGGATTCCAGCTTGTCTTCGTAGGCGCCGAGAACCTGAGTCTGGGACAGGGCTTCTCCGTGATAGGAGAAGCTGCCGTCGGCGGTGGTGACGCCCAGAACCTTGCCCACGATGCCGTCCGCCATTTCCAGCACGAAGCTGCCATAGGCGTAGCCGAACAGCTCGTCAAGGGTCAGCGCGTCGTCAAAGGCGAAGCCCAAGCCGTTGCCGAAGCCCATCTTCATCACGGCCTCCGCGATGCCGCCCATGCCGGGGGTGTAGGCGGCCACGGCCCTGCCGCTGCGAAGGAGTTCGGTGACGGTATCGAAGGTTTCCAGCAGGGAAGCGGTTTCAGGCAGGCCGTTTTCGTCGTAGGCGGGGGTCAGCAGGCAGACCTTGTGACCCGCGGCCTTGAATTCGGGGGAGACGACTTCGCCGGTCTTGCCGGTGGTGACGGCGAAGGAGACCAGCGTGGGCGGAACATCCAGCTTCTCGAAGGAACCGGACATGGAGTCCTTGCCGCCGATGGCGCCGATGCCCAGCTCCATCTGCGCCCGGAATGCGCCCAGCAGCGCGGCAAGGGGCTTGCCCCAGCGCTTGGGGTCCTTGCCGAGACGCTCAAAATACTCCTGGAAGGTCAGGTAGGTGTCCTCGAAGGACGCGCCGGAGGCGATCAGCTTACACACGGACTCCACCACAGCCAGATACGCGCCGTGATAGGGAGAAGCGGAGGTGATGAAGGGGTTATAGCCGAAGGCCATGAAGGAGCAGTCGTCGGTGTGCTTCTTCTCCACGGAGATTTTCTGCACCATGGCCTGAATGGGGGTGAGCTGATATTTTCCGCCGAAGGGCATCAGCACGGTGCCGGCGCCGATGGTGGAGTCGAACCGCTCGGACAGACCCCGCTTAGAGCAGGTGTTCAGGTCGGAAGCCACGGCGAGGAAGTTCTCGGCGAAGCTGCCGGTCACGGTCTTGCCGTAGCTCTGCGCCTTCTCGGCGGCGGCGTCCATGTGCTTGGCCGCGCCGTTGGAGTTCAGGAACTCCCGGCTGATGTCGCAGATTTTTTTTCCGTTCCAGTTCATCACCAGACGGGGGCTTTCCGTGACCACGGCCACGGGGACGGCGTTCAGGTTCTCCGTGGCGGCCAGTTCGAGGAACCGCGCCGCGTCCTTCGCTTCCACGACAACGGCCATCCGCTCCTGGGATTCGGAGATGGCAAGCTCGGTGCCGTCCAGGCCTTCATACTTCTTGGGAACGGCGTTCAGATCGATTTCCAGACCGTCGGCCAGCTCGCCGATGGCCACGGACACGCCGCCCGCGCCAAAGTCGTTGCAGCGCTTGATGAGACGGGATGCTGCGCCATTGCGGAACAGGCGCTGGAGCTTCCGCTCCTCGGGGGCGTTGCCTTTCTGCACCTCGGAGCCGCAGGTTTCTACCGACTGCTGGGTGTGAGCTTTGGAGGAACCTGTCGCGCCGCCGATGCCGTCCCGGCCGGTGTTGCCGCCCAGCAGGATGACCACGTCGCCGGGGTCGGGGCGCTCCCGGCGGACATTTTCCGCGGGGGCGGCGGCGATGACCGCGCCGATCTCCATACGCTTGGCGGCGTAGCCGGGATGGTAGATCTCATCCACAATGCCGGTGGCAAGGCCGATCTGGTTGCCGTAGGAGGAATAGCCAGCGGCGGCGGTGGTGACGATCTTCCGCTGGGGCAGCTTGCCGGGGATGGTCTCGGACACGGGAGTCAGAGGGTCGGCCGCGCCGGTGACGCGCATGGCGCCGTAGACGTAGCTCCGCCCGGACAGGGGGTCACGGATGGCGCCGCCGATGCAGGTGGCCGCGCCACCGAAGGGTTCAATCTCCGTGGGATGGTTGTGGGTCTCGTTCTTAAAGAGAAGCAGCCACGGCTCGGTGACGCCGTCCACGGTGACGTCCATCTTTACCGTGCAGGCGTTGATTTCCTCGCTCTCGTCCAGCTTAGGGAGCTTCCCCGCGGCCTTCAGGTGCTTGACGGCGATGGTCGCGAGGTCCATCAGGCAGATGGGCTTCTCGCTGCGTCCCAGGGCATTCCGGGTTTCCAGATAGTCCTCGTAGGTCTTTTGCAGCAGGGCGTCCTCGAAGGTCACGTGGTCGAGAATGGTGCCGAAGGTGGTGTGGCGGCAGTGATCGGACCAGTAGGTGTCGATCATGCGTATTTCCGTGATGGTGGGGTCGCGGTCTTCCTTCTGGAAATAGGACTGGCAGAAGGCGATATCGTCCAAGTCCATGGCAAGGCCGTAGTTCGCGATAAAGTCCGCCAGCTCGTCACGGCTCAGGCCCGTGAAGCCGGTCAGGGTCGCCACCTCCGTGGGGATGTCGTAGCGGATAGCGAGGGTCTCCGGCACGTCCAGAGACGCCTCCCGGCATTCCACCGGGTTAATGACGTATTTTTTGAATTCCCGGATGTCCCCGTCCGTCAGCGCACCATACAGGGCGTAGACCTTGGCGGTGCGGATGAGGGGACGCTCGCCCTGAGAGATGATCTGGATGCACTGGGCGGCGGAATCCGCCCGCTGGTCAAACTGGCCGGGCAGCGCCTCCACGGCGAAGACGTAAGCGCCAGGAAGCTGAATGGACGCAGAAGCGGTATCCAGCTGCGGCTCGGAGAAGACCGTCTTCACGGCGTACCGGAACAGGTCTTCCGTGATGTTTTCCGCGTCGTACCGGTTGAACAGCCGGACATTTTCCAGCCGCTCCATGCCAAGTAAGGTTCTGGCCTCATTCAGCAGACCCTTGGCTTCGTTGTCCAGACCTTCCTTTTTTTCTACAAATACCCGATAAACCATGGGGTTATTTCCTCCTGATGTGATTTATTCAGAGTTTTCAGTGGTTATTAAGCCTGTAGGGCGCGCTGGCCGATGTCGCTTCTGCGGTAGGCGTTTTCAAACTGCACGCCGCTTGCAAGGCGGTAGGCCTCCCGGATGGCGTCTGCCAGGGAATCGGCCACGGCGGTGGTGCCGGTGACCCGGCCGCCGGAGGTCAGAAGCTTCCCACCCTCCAGCTTCGCCCCCGCCACGTAGGTGTGGGCGGCAGCTTCCGGGGTCATGGTGATCTCGAAGCCCTTTTGGTAGCTGACGGGGTACCCGGCGGAGGCGGTGATGACGCAGCAGGCGTACTTGTCGGAGAAGCGAACCTCCGTGTCCGCCAGCGTGCCGTTGGTGGTCGCCTGCATGACGGTCAGCAGGTCGCTTTCCAGCAGGGGCAGCACCACCTGCGTCTCCGGGTCGCCGAAGCGGCAGTTGTACTCGATGACCTTGGGGCCGTCGGGGGTGAGCATCAGGCCGAAGTAAAGGCAGCCCTGAAAGGTGCGGTCTTCGCTGTTCATGGCAGCGATGGTGGGCAGGAAGATTTCCTTCATGCACCGTTCGGCGATGGCCGGGGTGTAGTAGGGGTTGGGGGCGACGGTGCCCATGCCGCCGGTGTTCAGGCCGGTATCGCCGTCCCCCGCCCGCTTGTGATCCATGGAGGACACCATGGGCCTGACCACCTTGCCGTCGGTGAAGGCCAGCACGGAGACCTCCGGGCCGGTGAGAAATTCCTCAATGACCACATGGTCGCCGGACTTGCCGAAGACGTGATTTTCCATCATATCCCGGACGGCGGCTTTGGCCTCCTCCCGGGTCTGGGCGATGATAACGCCCTTTCCAAGCGCAAGACCGTCGGCCTTGATGACGGTGGGGATAGGGGCGGTGTCCAGATAGGCGAGGGCGGCGGCCATGTCGTCGAAGACCTCATACCGGGCGGTGGGGATGCCGTACTTTTTCATGAGATTCTTGGAAAAGACCTTGCTGCCCTCAATGATGGCGGCCCGGGCGCGGGGGCCAAAGCAGGGGATTTTAGCCGCTTCCAGCGCGTCCACGCAGCCCAGTACCAGCGGGTCGTCGGGCGCGACCACGGCGTAATCTACCTTTTGCTCCTGGGCAAAGGCGACGATCTTGTCAATTTCCGTAGCGCCGATGGGGACGCACACCGCGTCCGCCGCAATGCCGCCGTTGCCGGGGAGAGCGAAAATTTCCGTGACCTCGGGATTCTTTTTCAGGCTTTTGATGATGGCGTGTTCCCGTCCGCCGCCGCCTACGACTAACAGTTTCATAAACAATCCCCCTTAGTGGTGGAACAGTCTCATGCCGGTGAAGGCCATGACCATGCCGTCCTTATCGCATTCCTCGATGACCAGATCGTCCCGGATGGAGCCGCCGGGCTGGGCGATGTACTTGACGCCGGAGGCTTTGGCGCGCTTGATGTTGTCGGGGAAGGGGAAGAAAGCATCGGAACCGAGGGAAACGCCGTCAAATTTGGACAGGAATTCCCGCTTGTCTTCTTCGGTCAGCCGGTCGGGCTGACGGGTGAAGTAGTTCTGCCAGATGCCGTCGGCGCAGACGTCCTCCTCGTTGCCGTTGATGTAGCCGTCGATCACGTTGTCCCGGTTGGGGCGGCCGAGGTCGGCGCGGAAGGGCAGGGACAGGGTCTTGGGGTGCTGGCGCAGGAAGAAGGTGTCGGCCTTGGAGCCGGCCAGCCGGGTGCAGTGAATGCGGGACTGCTGACCCGCGCCCACGCCCACGGCCTGCCCGTCATAGGCGAAGCACACGGAGTTGGACTGGGTGTATTTCAGGGTGATGAGCGCCACGATCAGGTCGATTTTGGCGGATTCGGGCAGGTCTTTGTTTTTGGTGACGATGTTCCGGAGCAGATGCTCACCGATCTTGAAATTGTTCCGCCCCTGCTGGAAGGTGATGCCGAAGACCTGCTTCGTCTCCTGCTCGGCGGGAACGTAGTCGGGGTCAATGGCCACCACGTTGTAGCCGCCCTTGCGCTTGGTTTTCAGGATAGCCAGTGCTTCCTCTGTGTAGCCGGGGGCAATCACGCCGTCGGAGACCTCCCGGGCGATGAGCTTCGCGGTGGTCACGTCGCACACGTCGGACAGAGCAACCCAGTCACCGAAGGAGCACATCCGGTCGGTGCCTCTTGCCCGGGCGTAGGCGCAGGCGAGGGGACTGTCGTCCAGCTCGGGAACGTCGTCCACGAAGCACGCCTTTTTCAGGTTCTCGGGCAGGACTTTTCCTACGGCGGCGGAGGTGGGGGAGACGTGCTTGAAGGACGTCACGGCGGCCATGCCCGTGGCCTCCTTCAGCTCCTTCACAAGCTGCCAGGAGTTGAGGGCGTCCAGAAAGTTGATGTAGCCGGGGCGGCCGTTCAGGATGGTGATGGGCAGCTCGGAGCCGTCTGCCATGTAGATCTTCGCGGGCTTCTGGTTGGGGTTGCAGCCGTATTTCAGTTCAAATTCTTTCATGTTCATTCCCTCCACGCGGTGTCACTTTACGTGCTTGTTGAGGATTCGCTGCTGATATTTCCGGGTTTCCAGATCGGTGTAGCGCACGAACAGGGAGATTTTGTTGTCGGGGTTCAGATTTTCCCACAGCTCCCGGGTGAAATCGTCGATGTCCGCGGGGATGCTGACCCGTTCCGGCTCTCCCTGAAAGGTGGGAATTACGGGATTGCCGTCGCAGACGTAGGTGTGGAGGAAATGACCCAGACCGGGGACGGCGGGGTACTCATAGAAGAACCGGGCACATACCGTGCCCTCCGGGTCGGCGGATTTCAGGATGGACAGCTTATAGCTGCCGTCCCCCGCCTGCAGGCCGGAAATGCGGGGCGTCCAGTTGGGACCGTCGTCCTCAAACTGACGGGTACGCAGGGCGGCTTCCCAGCTTTCACCCTTGGCGAGGTACTCCCAGACAGTGTCCGTCTGGTCGCCGTTGGTGACGATGAGACCCTGACCTGCCTCCCGCACGGGATGGTAGATGATCAGATGGGGGTCTTTCATGAGACTGGGGTCAAAGGCTTCCGTGCGGATGCCGTCCGGCTCCTGAACGAAGACCCGGTTCCGGGAATTGACGCTGCGTCCCATGATGAAATAGGCGGCCACGGCGGTCTTGCCGTCGGGGGTGACGCCCAGCACAATGCCCCGGCCGGGGTAGGTGTTGCCGCTGAGGCACTCGGCCATGGACTTTATTTCGTAAACATTCATAGCGTTTTCACTCCTGTTCGATGATAACGGTGCGGCCTTCCACCCGGAGCCTGCCCTCACAGAACAGGCGCACGGCTTCCGGCAGCAGCTTCCATTCGGCCTGCTCCATAATGCGTTTTTGAAGGGTCTCGGGGGTATCTCCGGGGAGAACGGGGACGGCCTTCTGGGCGATAATGGGGCCGCCGTCGCACTCCGCGCTGACAAAATGCACGGTCGCGCCGGAGAGCTTGACACCGTAGGCCAGCGCCGCTTCATGGACATGCAGTCCGTAGAAGTCCTGTCCGCAGAAGGACGGGATCAGGGCGGGGTGGACGTTCATAATGGCGTTGGGATAGGCCTGCACCAGCTCTTCGGTGAAGATGACCATGCAGCCCGCCAGAACCACTAAATCAATGTCCAGCGCCCTCAGTTTCTCCACCAGCGCCAGCGTCATGGCGCGGTTGGAGTCGAAGCTTTTCCGGGGCAGCACATAGCCGGGAATCCCCGCCTTCTGCGCCCGCTCCAAAGCATAGGCGCCCTCCTTGGAGGAGATCACGGCGGTGATCTCTCCGCCGCCCAGCTCGCCCTGCTGCTGAGCGTCGATCAGCGCCTGCAAATTGGTGCCGCCGCCGGAGACCAGAACTGCGATTTTGGCCGTCATTCCAGAATCACCTTTTCTTCGTCGTTTTTCACGATGGTGCCGATGACGTAGGCGTCCTCGCCGTGGGCGGTGAGAATGTCCAGGGCGGTCTGCACCTGAGCGGCGGGGACGACGATGCTCATGCCCACGCCCATGTTGTAGGTGTTGAACATGTCCCGCTCGGGAATATTGCCGGTCTTTGCAATCAGGTCGAAGATGGGCAGCACCTTAACGGCGCTCTTGTCGATCTTCGCGCACAGGCCGTCGGGGATGGAGCGGGGAATATTCTCATAGAAGCCGCCGCCGGTGATGTGGCTGATGCCCTTGACGTCCACGGTTTCCAGCAGCGCCAGAACGGACTTGACGTAGATCTTCGTGGGGGTCAGCAGAGTCTCGGCGATGGTCTTTCCGCCAAGCGCGTCGCAGGGCTGATAGATTTCGGCGGGGTTCTCGTCAATGCGGAAAACCTTGCGGATCAGGCTGAAGCCGTTGGAGTGGATGCCGGAGGAAGCCAGCGCGATGACCACGTCCCCTTCCGCCATTTTCGTCTTGTCTAAGATTTTCTTTTTATCCACAATGCCCACGGCGAAGCCCGCAAGATCGTAGTCCTCCACGGGCATCAGGCCGGGGTGCTCTGCGGTCTCGCCGCCGATGAGCGCCGCGCCGGACTGGACGCAGCCCTCCGCCACGCCGCCCACGATTTCGGCAATTTTTTCCGGCACGTTTTTGCCGCAGGCGATGTAATCCAGAAAGAACAGGGGCTTTGCGCCCACGCAGATGATGTCGTTGACGCACATGGCCACGGCATCGATGCCGATGGTGTCGTGCTTGTCCATGAGGATGGCCAGCTTAACCTTGGTGCCGCAGCCGTCGGTGCCGGAGACCAGCACCGGCTCCTCCATCCCGGCAATGGGCAGGCCGAAGCAGCCGCCGAAGCCGCCCACGTCGTCCAGACAGCCTAAGTTGCGGGGGCGGGCGATGTGGG
>ULRA01022463.1_pt1 | contig 25388 bp, 18 predicted proteins | sample 1954981 | NCBI WGS metagenome assembly ULRA01 (sample SAMEA4835669, study PRJEB28245) | human gut metagenome | biome: gut microbiome; material: fecal sample | place: Denmark | collected 2008
GAAATGGAGTAAAAAAAGAGAATCCACATACAAGGCGTATGTGAACCGTCCTTGCGAACTTGCAACCTTACACCTTACACCTTACGTTTTCATCTTTCCACTTCGCCATTTTGGATCTTTCGCAGTCGTCAGGACGATACCATAAAACAATGCGACTTGTACGGTTGAAATTACCCAATACGCCCTGAACCAACGGTCACCGGCCGAAGGGAAAGGTAAAGGGCAGAAGTTCCTAGCCCAGGGCGACGCCCTGGGTAATTATGAACACCAATCTGTCGCCCTGAAAGGGCAAAAGCTTTAAAGAAGCAGGCTATAAACAATTCTTTTGCCCTTGCAGGGCGTCTTGTTGATTGCTATTATACCCAGGGCGATGCCCTGGGCTATGGTCTGTTGGGCTTTCAGCCCGTTTCAACCGTACAGGTCGAAATAATTTCGGTTTTATGCCGTAGATTGAAATATTTTTTGTAATTTTACATCCTCAAAACGAATAGCGAAGACAACCTCTTTAAACAAGAAAGGAAAAGACAATATGAAACGGTTTCTGATCGTCATACTCCTCACCGCCTTGCTCCCCGACGTATCGATATGGAGCCTCTACCTCAGAGAGGTGCCTTTGCTCGTGAGCATTCTGTGGTTTCTCCCCACCACCCTGCTGACCGCAGCCTGGCTGGCCCTGGTGTTTGAGTTTCGCCACAGTCTTGCCGCCCGCACGCTCAACGGCTGCATCCTCTGCTTCGTCGTGCCCAAGATCTGCTTCCTTCTCTTCCAGATTATCACACCCTGGGCGGGTCTTCTCGCCGCCGTCACGGCCGAACTCTTGGCCATCTACGGACTGACGCTGGGCTGGCGCCGACTGAAGGTGAGACAGGTGAGGATTTGCTTCCCTACTCTTCCCGCCGCCTTCGACGGCTATCGCCTTCTCCACCTCTCCGACTTCCATCTCGGCACGTTCGGTCGCCACAACCCCTTTGTGCGCCGCGTCATCGAAACGGCCAACCAGCAGGAGGCCGACCTGGTGGTCTTCACGGGCGACTTGGTCAACAAGGTGGCGCGCGAGGCCGTTCCCTATCGCCACGACCTGGCCATGCTCCAGGCTCCCGACGGCGTCTTCGCCATCCTGGGCAATCATGACTATTGCAAGTATGGGCCGAAGCGACGGACGGGATACCACGACCGCAACTTCCACCAGCTGGGACAAGTCGTCCGCAACGTCGGATGGACGCTGCTCCTCGACGAGCACCGAATCCTCCAGCGCGGCAACGATCGTATCGCCATAGCGGGCGTGGAGAATATCGGCAGACCCCCATTCCCCGTCCGGGGAGACCTCGAGAAGGCGGTTCGGGGACTGGAGCCGGACATGTTTACGATCCTCCTCTCCCACGACCCCAACCATTGGCGCGCCGAGGTGGTAGGAAGGAAAGACATTGCGCTGACCCTCGCTGGCCACACCCATGGCGCGCAGGTACGAATCGGTCCGCTGAGCCTGGCCCGCTTTGCCTTCAAGGAGTGGGGAGGCCTTTACCACAAGGGAGCGCAGTGGCTCTACGTGTCGCTCGGACTGGGCGGGTCGTTTCCCTTCAGGCTGGGCGCATGGCCCGAGATGACGGTCATAGAACTGAGAAAGGAATAGCGCCCACTCCTTCGCCTACGACTGCTCCTACTCTGTCAACCTACTCCTTTGCCTACGGCTGTTCCTCTTTTGCCATTCGCTCCTTTGCCTACGGTTGTTCCTACTCTACCAACCTCTTCTTTGCCTATGCTGCGGGCTTGGTGGCGACAGGGCGCTTGAATGTCAGTTTCTTCGGGATGTTCACCCATTTGCCTCCCACGACGATTTTCATCGTGCTCCCTTTCAGGCGCTCCAGCGTATAGGTGCCGTTGCGCTCCAGCGTCAGTCGGGCATCCAGGTCCTCGCTGCCATAGTCGTTGGTGATGACGAGGCGAGCCTGCTTGCCCTTGACCTCCGCATCGACGAAGATCCACTTGCGCGTGTCGCGCTTCGCCCCGAAGTAGCCCGGCACCTGGCCGAAGATCTCTTGTCCGGGCGTGACGACGTCGTTGTGGTAGAAGTCCATCTCGATCCACACCTGATACTCAGTATTCTCTATTCTTCCGGCAAACGTGACCGTGTCGGCGCAGCAGCCTTGCCCCCACACCGACAATACCGAGACCACGAGGGCCATCGCAAGCAACCATCTTTTCATATTCATCTTGTTTTTAAAGTAAAAGTATATATCTTGTGAAATATTCGCCTTGTCTTTAAAATATTTGCCTTGTCTTTTAAAACAATCGCCTTGGTTGTTGTTTGCCTTGTTGAAAAAAAACAACTGGCTTTTTCTTCATTGAATAGTATAGGCTTATATATACAAAAGACTGTAGCAGGGAGCGCCTTGGGTTCTGAATAAGAAAAAAAGCCAGATTAAACGGGTTAATCTGACTCTCTCTCTTCGGTCGGGGCGACAGGATTCGAACCTGCGACCACCTGGTCCCAAACCAGGAGCGCTACCGGGCTGCGCTACACCCCGAATGCTTTCAGCTTCAAAGCGGGTGCAAAGATACTACGATTTTTCCAATTGACAAAGAAAAAGGACGGAATTTTCAGTTTATAGCCTGAAAACGGCTGAACTTCCCGTGTCAAGCAGCGCTGGCAGTCTCCCGCACCAGCAGCACGGGAGACTGCTCCTATTGCTCTGCAGGCTTCCGATATTCGAAGCATCCGATGTCGGGCCGCTCGTCGCGGGGCAGTCCGTCGCGGTCGGTGCGTCCCCATCCCTCTGGCGATACTGCTGCCGAGTCGATGGCGTGGGAGACGCTGTCGAGGTGGAAGTCGAAGTACTGCTTGTCATAGTCGATCTTGACGAAGTTCTTTCGTCCGAAAGCCGTTGTGTCCTTGACGTTCTCCCAGATCACCCCCTTGTAGTGGGCCTCGTCGATCGTCTCGGGTTCTCCGGTGCGCAGCAGACAGTGGTCGAACAAGTAGGTCGCCGTCTCCACGTCGGAGAAATTGCCCATGATCTCGTCGTCGGAGTAGCCCGTGACGATGGTGTTGAAGATGTCAAATCGCGTCAGCGGTATCGTCACGTCGCCCTCGTAGCGGTCGCCGAAGCGGAGCGCCACGCCCACGGGCTTTCCAAGATCGAAGGGGAAGAACTGCGCCAGGGTGCAATGGCGCATCACCACGCTGCCTCCCGTGATGGAGACGCAGTCGATGGAAGCATTGGTGACCTGCGTGTTGTAGAGGTCGAGCTGACACCCCACGGCATAGAGGCCATAGCCCTGGCAGTTGTGCACCGTACTGTTATAGAGGCGGAGTTTGGTGCGGTCGGCCGCGGAGGAGTCGCAGACGATGCCGTTGTAGGCCGAGTGGAGGTCGGTATATTGGATCTCGTTGTCGAAAGAAGAGGCGTGGAGCCGTATGCCCTGCCACTGTCCCGAGACACGGTCGTAGGGCAGGTAGTCGAACATGCGGTCGATACGGTCGCCGCGCAGCGTGACGTTGGCCTCGGGCGTTCCCTCGGCGCGCAGCGTGCCATAGACGTCGATGCCAGCATGGTTGGAGAAGTAGAGTGTCGTGCCCGCTCCGATGGTGAGCGTGGCGGCGCTATCCACCTCTATGTTTCCTTTAACCACTATGGGTTTTGTGCTCTGTATCAGCGTGTCACGACTTATCTTTAAACCATCCAGTAGGGTGGCGTCCCAGGACCAAGCCCGTAGGTTGACCTTCTGTTCTACCCCACTCTCCAGGGTGAAGACCAGGTCGTCCTCCAGCAGTTCCGGCACCTCGGAATGGGTGTCGGCAGAGGTCAGCTCTACGAAGACGCGCAGCGAGTCGTCCTTGCGCAGTTCCACGCCGCCGACCTGATAGCCGCTGGCCTGTCCGAGGTACATTCCATCGACATTGACGCGGAAGCCCGTCTGATTGCCCTTGCGCAGGCGGACGCTGGTGCATCGCAGGCCGTCGCCCGATCGGTTATAGACCCAGAAGGTGCGGGTCGTGGTGGGCACGCGGGAGAAGGTCGTGTCGAGACTTACCGTGTCGGCAGAGAAGGCCAGCCGGTGGTCGGGCGACGCCGAGAAGGAATCGTCGTCGCTACAGGCCGCCAGGGATAGGACGGCCAAGGGGGCGGCTAAGAGCAAGAGCCGCAAACTCGTCATTTTCATACCTATCAGAACGGCGTTCCGTGCAAAATATTGTGCCTTTATCCCGTCCTTTTTCCTCCATCTGCCACACAAAACCCAAATCGCTTGAAAGTTTTCCGCAAAAACTTTCCGTAATCGGCTGAAAATAGTTAATTTTGCACGAAAATTACAAAACGAGGTTTGAACAAAAGAAATTACATAACAATCTAGATTCAACTATGTCAGAAACAATTAAGCTACGTAAGGGCTTGGACATCCGTCTGAAAGGACGTGCCGCAGAGACCGTTACCCGCTTGAAGCCGTCGGCAGAGTACTCGCTCGTGCCCGACGATTTCGTTGGTGTGACGCCGAAGGTGGCCGTCAAGGAGGGCGACCATGTCCGTGCGGGCGACGCATTGTTTGTCAACAAGCGTTTCCCTGAGGTGGGCTTTGCGTCCCCAGTCAGCGGAACGGTGACGGCTGTTGTGCGTGGTGATCGCCGCAAGGTGCTCCGCGTCACGGTGAAGGCCGACGCCCAGCAGGAGTATGCCGAATTTGGTGTGAAGGATCCCTCGAAGCTCGATGGAGCTGCCGTTGTCAAGGCCTTGCTTGAGGCTGGTCTCTTCGGCTACATCGACCAGCTTCCCTATGCCGTCTCCACCACTCCCGACACGATGCCGAAGGCCATCTTTGTCTCCGCCCTCCGCGACAAGCCGCTGCAGGGCGACTTCGAGCTGGAGCTGAAGGGCCAGGAGAAGGACTTCCAGGCTGGTATCACGGCTTTGTCGCGCATCGCGCGCGTGCATCTTGGCGTGGGCGCTCAGCAGACCTCCCAGGCGCTGCTTGGTGCGAAGAACGCTGAGGTGACGGTCTTCGACGGTCCCTGTCCTGCCGGCAACGTCGGTGTGCAGGTGAACCACCTCGACCCGGTCAACAAGGGCGAGACGGTCTGGACGGTCGATCCCACGGCCGTGCTCTTCTTCGGTCGCCTGTTCAACACGGGCAAAGTCGATCTGCGCCGCATGGTAGCCGTGGCAGGCAGCGAGATCAAGTCTCCCGCCTATGTCGAGGCTTTGGTCGGCACGCCGCTGAAGGAGATCATTGCCGGCAACGTGAAGAGCGACCGCCATGTGCGTCTGCTCAACGGCAACCCGCTCACGGGCCGCATCGCCAACGACGAGAGCGTATTGGGCGCACACACCTCCGAGGTCTGTGCCATCCCCGAGGGCGACGACGTCGATGAGCTGGCCGGTTGGATCATGCCGCGTGCCAACACGTTCTCCACCTCTCGCAGCTACTTCTCGTGGTTGCAGGGCAAGAAGGAGTACACGCTCGACGCGCGCATCAAGGGTGGCGAGCGCCGCATGATCATGAGTGGTGAGTACGACCGCGTGCTGCCGATGGACATCTATGGTGAGTACCTTGTCAAGGCTATCATCACGGGCAACATCGACAAGCAGGAGCAGTTGGGCATCTACGAGGTGAGCCCGGAGGACTTCGCGCTGGCCGAGTTTGTGGATAGCTCAAAGCTGCCTCTGCAACAGATTGTGCGTCAGGGTCTTGATATCCTCCGTAAAGAAAATGCTTAAACAAGAAAGTTACAGATATGAGTCTTAGAAATTATCTCGACAAGATACGTCCGAACTTCGAGGAGGGCGGCAAGCTCCACGCTTTCCGTAGTGTCTATGATGGTTTCGACACATTCCTTTATGTGCCGCACACGACATCCAAGAGCGGTGTCTCCATCCACGACGCTATCGACTCGAAGCGCATCATGAGCTTTGTGGTCATCGCATTGTTGCCCGCCATGCTCTTCGGAATGTACAACATCGGATACCAGAACGCCGTGGCCGCAAGCAAGCTGGCCGAGGCTACGTTCATGGGTATGTTCCTCTATGGCTTCGCTGCCATGCTGCCCAAGATTCTCGTCAGCTATATTGTCGGTCTCGGCATCGAGTTTGCCTGGGCCCAGTACAAGGGCGAGGAGATCCAGGAGGGCTACCTCGTCTCCGGTATCCTGATTCCGCTGATCATCCCCGTCTCCACGCCGTTGTGGATCCTGGCCCTGGCCGTTGCCTTTGCTGTCGTCATCGGCAAGGAGATCTTCGGTGGTACGGGTATGAACGTCTTCAACCCCGCGCTCCTCGCGCGTGCGTTCCTTTTCTTCTCCTACCCCAGCAGCATGACTGGCGACACCATCTGGGTGGCCACGGAGCCGATCTTGGGTATGGGTTTCAAGGCCCCCGACGGCTACACGATGGCCACTCCGCTGGGTGAGATCGCTCAGCACGCCGACGTCTCCGCCAGCTTCAACGACATGATCATCGGTCTCATCCCGGGATCCATGGGCGAGACCTCCGTCATCGCCATCGCCATTGGCGCCGTGATCCTGCTGTGGACGGGCATTGCCTCCTGGAAGACCATGCTGAGCGTGTTCCTCGGCGGCGGTCTGATGGCCGTGGTCTTCGAGCAGCTGGGCATGAGCAGCATCCCCTGGTATGAGCACATCGTGCTCGGCGGTTTCTGCTTCGGTGCCGTCTTCATGGCCACCGACCCTGTCACCTCGGCCCGTACCGAGAGTGGTAAGTGGGTCTATGGTGCGCTCATCGGCATCATGGCCGTTGTGGTGCGCGTGATGAATCCCGGCTACCCCGAGGGCATGATGCTCGCCATCCTCTTCGGCAACATGTTTGCTCCGCTGATCGACTACTGCGTGGTGGACCGCAACATCAGCCGCCGCAGCAAGCGTGGGGCGCAAAAGAATGCTAACCAATAAGTAAGGAGGAAAGAAAGATGAAAACAAACACCAATTCATACACCATCATCTATTCGGTCGTCCTCGTTGTGGTCGTGGCATTGATGCTCGCATCCGTCTATCAGGCTTTGAAGCCGCAGCAGGATGCCAACGTGATGCTCGACACACAGAAGCAGATCCTCTATGCGCTCAACCAGGACCGCGACATGACCAATGAGGAGGCTGCCAAGCTCTGGCAGAACCTCGTCGAGGCCGACGACATGATCGACGCCAACGGCAACGTGGTCGAGGCTGGCAAGCAGGGCGGCACGGAGGCTGGTTTCCAGCACCTCAACTCCGCCGAGGCCAAGGACGGCAAGCTCGTCGTCTTCCGCTGCAAGGTGGATGGCGAGACGAAGTATGTCATCCCCGTCTATGGCAACGGCCTCTGGGGCCCCATCAGCGGTTTCATCGCCGTCAATGGCGACAAGACGACCGTCTTTGGCGCCTACTTCAACCATGAGGGCGAGACTGCCGGCTTGGGTGCCGAGATCAAGGACAACAAGAAGTGGCAGGACCTGTTCAAGGGCAAGGAGCTCTTCGCCAACGGCGACCGCGACCACGTCGCTCTCTCCGTGGAGAAGAAGGTAACCGACCCCAAGACGCAGGTGGACTGCGTGACGGGTGCCACCATCACCTCCAACGGTGTGGCCGACATGCTCAAAGCCGAGAAAGGTGGCCTGCAGCCCTATGTTAAATTCTTTAATGCTAAGTAAGAAAAGATGGCTTTATTCAGTAAACAAAACAAAGAGGCTCTGACCAATCCCTTCAACCTTGACAACCCTGTCTTGGTTCAGGTGCTGGGTATTTGCTCCGCCTTGGCCGTCACTTCGCAGCTGAAGCCGGCTATCGTCATGGGCCTTGCCGTAACAATCATCACGGCATTTTCCAATACGATCATCTCCATCATCCGCAACACCATCCCCAACCGCATCCGTATCATCGTGCAGCTGGTGGTCGTTGCCGCGCTGGTGACGGTGGTCAACCAGGTGCTCAAGGCCTTCGCCTACGACGTGAGCGTGCAGCTCTCCGTCTATGTCGGTCTGATCATCACCAACTGTATCCTCATGGGTCGTCTGGAGGCCTTTGCCATGACCAACAAGCCTTGGCCCTCGTTCCTCGATGGCGTCGGCAACGGACTGGGCTACGCGCTCATCCTCGTCATCGTCGGTGGCGTGCGCGAGTTCTTCGGCCGCGGATCGCTGCTGGGCTTCCAGCTCATCCCCGAGAGCGTCTATCAGGCTGGCTACATGAACAATGGTATGATGACCATGTCGGCTACGGCCCTCATCCTCGTGGGATGTGTCATCTGGGTACACCGTGCCTATTTCTACAAGGAGAACAATTAAGGAGGAGATATAAGTTATGGAACATATAATCAGTCTATTTTTCCGGTCCATCTTCGTGGACAACATGGTGTTCGCCTTCTTCCTCGGCATGTGCTCGTTCCTTGCCGTTTCCAAGAACGTGAAGACCTCGGTGGGACTCGGTGCCGCCGTCACCTTCGTGCTGGTGGTCACGCTGCCCGTCAACTATCTCCTTCAAACGAAGGTGCTCGACCCGCTGGGCCTGGGCTTCCTGAGTTTCATTCTCTTCATCGCCGTCATCGCAGGTATCGTCCAGATCGTGGAGATGGCCGTCGAGAAGTATTCCCCGTCGCTCTATGGTGCGCTGGGTATCTTCCTGCCGCTGATCGCCGTGAACTGCGCCATCATGGGTGGTTCGCTCTTCATGCAGCAGCGCATCGGTCTCGACCCCGCCTCCTCACAGTACATCGGCAACGTCTGGGACGCCATTTCCTTCGCCTTCGGCTCAGGACTGGGCTGGATGCTCGCCATTGCCTCGATGGGTGCCATCCGCGAGAAGATGGAGTACTGCGACGTGCCCAAACCCCTGCAGGGTCTCGGCATCACATTTATCACCGTCGGCCTCATGGCATTGGCCATGATGTGCTTCTCAGGACTTAAAATTTAATATTACCGTATGGATATCAATTTCATTATCAGCAGTGTAGGAGTGTTCCTTGCGGTAATACTCCTGTTGGTTGTCATCCTGCTCTTGGCCAAGAAGTTTCTTAGCCCGAGCGGAAAAGTGACCATCACGATCAATGGCGACAAGCAGCTGAACGTCGATCAGGGATCGAGCATCATGGCCACGCTCAACGAGAACGGCATCTACCTGCCCTCCGCTTGTGGCGGAAAGGCCAGCTGCGGACAGTGCAAGCTGCAGGTGCTCAGCGGTGGTGGCGAGATCCTCGACTCCGAGCGTCCCCACTTCACGCGCAAGCAGATCAAGGAGAACTGGCGCCTGGGTTGCCAGTGCAAGGTCAAGGGCGACATGAGCGTCAAGGTGCCCGAGTCTGTGATGGGCGTCAAGGAGTGGGAGTGCACCGTGCTTTCCAACAAGAACGTCTCCTCCTTCATCAAGGAGTTCAAGGTGGCCCTGCCCCCGGGCGAGCACATGGACTTCGTGCCGGGTTCCTACGCCCAGATCAAGATTCCTGCCTACGACTGCATCGACTACGACAAGGATTTCGACAAGAACGACATCGGCGAGGACTACATGGGCGCATGGAAGAACTTCAACATCTTCTCGCTGAAGGCTCACAACCCCGAGCCCACGATCCGCGCCTACTCCATGGCCAACTATCCCGCCGAGGGCGACATCATCACCCTGACGGTGCGTATCGCCACGACGCCGTTCAAGCCGCGTCCCGAGGTAGGATTCCAGGATGTGCCGACCGGTATCGGTTCCAGCTACATCTTCTCCTTGAAGCCTGGCGACAAGGTGATGATGTCGGGTCCCTACGGCGACTTCCATCCCAACTTCGAGTCTAAGCGCGAGATGATCTGGATTGGTGGTGGTGCTGGTATGGCTCCGCTCCGCGCCCAGATCATGCACATGACGAAGACGCTCCACTGCACCGATCGCGAGATGCACTTCTTCTATGGCGCGCGCTCGCTGACCGAGGCCTTCTTCCTGGAGGACTTCTGGGAGCTGGAGAAGGAGTTCCCCAACTTCCACATGCACCTCTCCCTCGACCGTCAGGATCCGAAGGCCGACGAGCTGGGTGTGAAGTACTACACGGGCTTCGCCGTCAACTGCATCCGCGACACCTATCTGAAGGATCACGACGCTCCCGAGGATTGCGAGTACTACCTCTGCGGTCCTCCCATGCTCATCAAGACCGTCACCGACTATCTCGACAGTCTCGGTGTGGAGCCGGAGAGCATCATGTACGATAACTTCGGATAATCAAGAAAACGAACCATCGCAAGTAAATTGCATTATAACGAGAAAAGCCGCTGACCATTCAGCGGCTTTTCTCGTACTTTTTCTTGTACTCGTACTTTTTCTTGTACTCGTACTTTTTCTTGTACTTGTACTTTTTCTTGTACTTATATTCGTGCTTATACTTGTGCTTGTATTTATACCTATATTAGGTAGCGCTATCGAGCGTCTTGGCCAGGCCCTCTGCCTACCGTTGTCGTAGGCAGACCGTACCTCCCATGAATATGGTTGGCTGGCCAGGCCTTGGCCTACTGATGCTGCTCGCGGAGCAGGTCGTTGACCGTCTTGACGGGATTGAACGTAGAGAGCGGCACTTCGACGAAGACCGTGTTCCAGTCGCTCATCGCGCCATTCCACAGTCCCGGGAGCTCCAGGGCCTTCAGTTCGCGTCCGTTCTTGCTCTTCGTGCTGATGAAGCCCGTGGAGGAATCCACAAACTTCGGGAGGTCGAACGCCTCGCCCTTGTAGTCGATGATGCCACAGACGAGGTCCACGGGATTGAAATGCGTACCCTCGGAGAACATCCGCTGGTAGGCCTCGTTGGTCTTGTCGATTTGGCTCGACTCCAGGATCTGCAGGCTCACCGTGCCGTCCTGGTTGTAGGCGAGGAACGGTCCTCCGCCGGGCTCACCCACATTCTTCACCATACCACAGACGCGGATCGGTCGGTGCAACTTGCGGTGCAGGTAATCGGCACGCTCCTGGTCGCTCCATCCCGCCTTCTCCTTTGGTGGCAAACACCAGAGCGTGTGCTCCAGGAAGTCTTCCATCTCGGCCAGTTTCTCCTTCGTCGGCGTTGCCTCGTCGAGCAATCTAAGATAGTCGAAGACGCGCTCCTGCAGCGCCACGAGGACGCCACCCAGCAGCGCCTTGTAGGTGACGGTGTCCTCCTTCAACCGGTCGGGCACCACATTGTCGATGTTCTTGATGAAGACCACGTCGGCCTCCAGGTCGTTGAGGTTCTCGATGAGTGCGCCGTGTCCACCCGGTCTGAACAAAAGCGACCCGTCTTCGTTGCGGAAGAGCGAATTGTCGGGATTGGCCGCCACGGTGTCCGTGCTCGGTTTCTGCTCCGAGAAGGAGATGTCGTAGCGCACCTGGTACTTCTCCGCATACTTCCCTACCCGCTTCTCCACCTCCGCCTTGAACAAAGGAAGGTGCTCGTGCGAGACGGTGAAGTGGATGTGGGCCTCGCCGTTGGTGCTGGCGTAGCGTGCGCCCTCCACGAGGTGCTCCTCCATAGCCGTGCGCGCCCCGTCCTCATAGCGGTGGAAGCGGAGCAAGCCCTTCGGCAGTTGGCCGTAGTTGAGGCCGCGCTCCTCCAGCAGGTTGGCCACGACGGCCTTGTGTCCTCCTGCGGCCAGCAGGTCGTCGATTCCCTTGCCCTCATTCTTCAGGCAGGCAGCGTCGAGCTCGGAGAAGAAGGCAAACTGGTGGATGTGGTCGAAAAACTCGTGTTCGAAACTCGTCTGCGGGGCGTCGTAGTCGGCGTCGAGGAAGGCGAACAAATTCTTGAACATGCGGCTGGCAGCGCCCGAGGCGGGTACAAACTTCGTCACCCGGTGCTTCCCGGCTTTGTAGGCGTCCCACTGGCGGATGTACTCCTCGCGCTCGGCGTCTGTCGGTGCCAGGATGCCATGACCCACGGTGGCTGCGGAGTCGAGCCTCAGAAAGGGGAATCCGCGCTTGAAATCATCCATCTGCTTCTGCAGCTGCTCTTCGGCAATGCCCTTGGCAGCAATCTGTTGCAAGTCTTGTTGTGTCAGCATATCCTTTTGCGATATTAATATTATAAATAAGGTGGTCTATTTGTTGTCCTCTAACCAATGCACAAATATACTTACTTTTTCTTAAATCGGGAAATATTCAGATGAAATTTCGTAACTTTGTAGCATCATTCATCAAAGCAACGTCAGCCAATGGAAGAAAAATTCGTTTTCACCGAGGAAGAAAAGCACGCCTGCGAGGCACTTACTAAGGAGATTCACGAGATGCTCAACGACACCCTGAGCGGTACTGACGTGGAGCGTCTGCGCACCCATATCCATTCTGAGATCGAGGCTCGCCACATCGAGCGCGACCGCTTCGGCCTCAATCCCGTCCTCAAGGCTTTGATGACGGCGAAGGTGGCCGTCGGCGACATCGGCCTGCGCCGTGACAGTCTGCTGGCCATCATGCTCTACGAGAGCGTGCTTCGCGGCCACTATGACACGACGCTGGCGCGCAAGGACTTCGGCGAGGGCGTGGCGACGATCCTCCAGGGCCTCGTCCGCGTCCAGGAGCTCTACAGCAAGACTCCCATTGTGGAGAGCGAGAACTTCCGCAACCTGCTCCTCTCCTTCGCCGAGGACATGCGCGTGGTGCTCATCATGATCGCCGACCGCGTCTGCCTGATGCGCCAGATACGCGACACACCCAACAAGGAGGCGCAGCACGAGGTGGCCGAGGAGGCCAGTTACCTCTACGCCCCCTTGGCCCACAAACTGGGCCTCTACCAGCTCAAGAGCGAGCTGGAGGACCTCTCGCTGAAGTATCTCGAGCACGACGCCTACTATCTGATCAAGGAGAAACTCAACGCCACGAAGCGCTCCCGCGACGCCTACATCGAGCGCTTCATCGGTCCGGTGAGCAAGCACCTCACCGAGGCCGGACTCAAATTTCATATCAAGGGCCGCACCAAGTCGATCCACTCCATTTGGCAGAAGATGAAGAAGCAGAAGTGTGGCGTCGATGGCATCTACGACCTCTTTGCCATCCGCATCATCCTCGACTCCCCGCTGGAGAAGGAGAAGATGCAGTGTTGGCAGGCCTACTCCATCGTCACCGACATGTACCAGCCCAACCCGAAGCGCCTGCGCGACTGGATCAGCGTGCCGAAGTCCAATGGCTACGAGTGTCTCCACATCACCGTGCTCGGTCCTGAGCAGAAGTGGGTGGAGGTGCAGATCCGCACCGAGCGCATGGACGAGGTGGCCGAGCACGGCCTCGCCGCCCACTGGCGCTACAAGGGCGTGAAGGCCGACGGCGGCGGCATGGAGGAGTGGCTCGCCTCGATCCGCACCGCCCTGGAGGCAGGCGACAATCTGGAGGTGATGGACCAGTTCAAGCTCGACCTCTACGAGGACGAGGTCTATGCCTTCACCCCGAAGGGCGACCTGCTGAAGTTTCCCAAGGGAGCCACCGTGCTCGACTTCGCCTACCATATCCACTCGCGCGTCGGCGACACCTGCGTCGGCGGCAAGGTCAACGGCAAGAATGTCTCCTTCCGCACGCCCCTCCACAGTGGCGACACGGTCGAGATCCTGACGGCCAGCAACCAGACTCCGAAGCCGGAGTGGCTGCGCATCCTCGTCACCTCCCGTGCCCGCGCCAAGTTGCGCCTCTCGCTCAAGGAGACACGTCAGAAGCAGGGCCTCTACGCCAAGGAGCTGCTGGAGCGCCGCCTCAAGAACAAGAAGCTCGACTACGACGAGGCCACCGTCGCCCACCTCATCCGCAAGATGGGCTTCAAGGAGCAGAGCGACTTCTACCACCAGATCGCCGAAGGCCGCCTCGACCCCTCCCGCGTCCTCGACGAATACCAGGCCCTGGTCGACCAGAGCCAGGTCAAGGAGCGCGAGGCCGAGAGCGCGGAAAACTTCGAGTATGCCCACCCCGCCACCACCGAGGCCAAGAAGAACGACGACGTGCTCATCATCGACAAGAGCCTCAAGGGCATCGACTTCTCTCTCGCCCGCTGCTGCCACCCCATCTATGGCGACAAGGTGTTTGGCTTCGTCACCGTCAATGGCGGCATCAAGATCCACCGTGCCGACTGCCCCAACGCCGCCGAGATGCAGCGCCGCTTCGGCTACCGCATCGTCCGTGCGCAGTGGAGCGGCAAGGGCAGTTCCCACTACGACATCACGCTGCGCGTCATCGGCAACGACGATATCGGCATCGTCAGCAACATCACCAACATCATCAGCAAGGACGAGAAGATCGTGATGCGATCCATCAATATCGACTCCCATGACGGCCTGTTCTCGGGCAATCTTGTCGTGCAGCTCGACGACAAGTCGAAGCTCAACCTGCTGATCAAGAAGTTGCGTACGGTCAAGGGCGTGAAGCAGGTGATCAGACTTTAGACTGAGCCCATCGCCTGCCTTGTGGATTCTGTCGCGCGCGCGGCCAGCCTGTCGCCCGCGCTTGCAGCCACCCCATTGCCTGCCTTGCGGCCAATCTAATGCCGCATTGTGCGGGCAAAGTCAAGGTTTCGCACGGATTTTTCCATGAAATAGGAATTTTCTTTGTACCTTTGCACGCCAAAACACAGAAGACAATAAGATAATGAAGCAAAATACAACGATACGGATGATGTTGTCGGACTACGACGGCGACCCCTCGGCGCTGGCCAAGGAGGTCGGTTCCGTGGATGGTCCCATCCCCGTCCTCATCACCCGCAATCTGATCCCCTTCCCCGGCGTCATGACCCCGATTCTCATCGGGCGCCAGCCGAGTTTGAAGCTGCTGGATTACCTCCGCGATCATCCCGACCAGACCTTTGCCGTGTTCGCACAGAAAGACGCCAGCGTGGACTACCCCATCCAGGAGGACCTCTTCGAAGTGGGCGTCTATGCCAAGCTCGTCAAGGAGTTTGAGGTGCCCGGATCCAACAATGAGCATTCGGCCATCGTGATCGCCTCGGCGCGCTGCCGTCTCAAGTCGCTCGACGACGCCAACAACTTCTTCACCGCCGAGACGGAGATGATCCCTGAGGTCTTCCCCGCAGAAGACGACAAGGAGTTTGCCGCGGCCGTGGAAGGCCTGCGCCAGGGCGTCGAGATCTATGTGAAGATGAACGACGACATCCCCAACGAGGCGATGGTCGCCCTGCAGAACATCAGCAACCACCTCTCCATCGTCAATTTCGTCGCCTCCAACATCGTCAGCAACATTTACGACAAGATCATGCTGCTGGAGGAGGACAACATGAAGCTGCGACTGTTCAAGTTGTTGAAGGTCCTCAACCGCGAAACCCAGTTCTTGCACATCAAGAAGAACATCCAGAACAAGACGCGCGCCGACATCGACGAGCAGCAGAAGGAGTACTTCCTCCACCAGCAGATCAAGAACATCCGCGAGGAGCTGGGCGACAGCGGCGAGTCTGAGGACAAGAGGGAGCTCAAGAAGAAGGCCTTCCTCAAGCCCTGGCCCGATGAGGTGAGCAAGCTCTTTGCCAAGGAGCTCGCCAAGCTCGACAATATCAATCCCCAGTCGCCCGACTACAGTGTCCTGCTCAACTACCTGCAGACGCTCGTCTCGCTGCCGTGGGGCGTATATACCAAGGACCGCCTTGACCTGAAGCGTGCGCAGCGCGTCCTCGACCGCAACCACTACGGCATGGAGAAGGTGAAGGAGCGCATCCTGGAGTACATGGCCGTGCTCCGCCTCCGTGGCGACCTGAAGTCCCCCATCCTCTGCCTCTACGGTCCTCCGGGCGTCGGCAAGACCTCGCTGGGCAAGAGCGTTGCCGAGGCCATGGGCAGAAAATACGTCCGCGTCTCGCTGGGCGGCCTCCACGACGAGGCTGAGGTGCGCGGCCACCGCCGCACCTATATCGGCGCCATGCCCGGACGCATCATCAAGAGCATCCTCAAGGCTGGCTCCTCCAACCCCGTCTTCATCCTCGACGAGATCGACAAGGTGACGCAGAACACCGTCAATGGCGACCCCGCGTCGGCCCTCCTGGAGGTGCTCGACCCGGAGCAGAACAACGCCTTCCACGACAACTACCTCGACACCGACTACGACCTCTCCAAGGTGCTCTTCATCGCCACGGCCAACGACCTCAACACCATCCCCCGTCCGCTGCTGGACCGCATGGAGGTGATTCCCGTCAGCGGCTACATCACCGAGGAGAAGATAGAGATCGCCAAGCGCCACCTCGTCCCCCGCGAACTGGAGAACACGGGGCTCGACCAGGTGGAGCCCAAGCTGAAGTTTACGAAGGCCTCCCTGGAGAAGGTCATTGAGAACTACACCCGCGAGAGCGGCGTGCGCCAGCTGGAGAAGCAGATCAACAAGGCGCTGCGCAAGCTCGCCTTCCGCCAGGCCACCGACGGCCAGCTGCCCTCCAACAAGATCACCCCCGACATGCTGCCGGGCCTGCTGGGCAAACCGCCCTTCTACCGCGACATCTACCAGGGCAACGACTACGCGGGCGTGGTGACGGGCCTGGCCTGGACCAGCGTGGGCGGCGAGATCCTCTTCATCGAGACCTCGCTCTCCAAGGGCAAGGCCGGCAAACTGACGCTCACGGGCAATCTTGGCGACGTGATGAAGGAGAGCGCCGTCATCGCCCTGGAGTACGTCAAGGCCCATATCGACGCCCTGGGCGTTGACTACCGCCTCTTCGACCAGTGGAACATCCATATCCACGTGCCGGAGGGCGCCACGCCCAAGGACGGCCCTTCTGCGGGCATCACCATCGCCACCTCCCTGGCCTCGGCGCTGACCCAGCGCAAGGTGCGCAAGAACACGGCCATGACGGGCGAGATCACGCTGCGCGGCAAGGTGCTGCCCGTCGGCGGCATCAAGGAGAAGATCCTCGCCGCCAAGCGTGCCGGCATCACCGACATTGTGATGTGTGCCGAGAATCAGCGCGACGTGGAGGAGATCCCCGAGATCTATCGCAAGGGCGTCACCTTCCACTATGTGGAGAACGTGCAGCAGGTGTGGGACTTCGCCCTCACCGACGAACTGGTGGCCCACCCCGTCCAGCTCGTCGTCGAGGAAACTACGGATCAAAAGGAGGAGAAGGGCCAATGACGTTCGAACTGCAGCACACCGACGCCTATAGCGACGCGCGGGCCGGCCGCATCCAGACGGCCCATGGCGAAATCCTCACCCCCATCTTCATGCCCGTGGGCACGGTGGGCAGCGTGAAGGGAGTCCACTTCCGCGAACTCCAGGAGCAGGTGAAGGCCCAGATCATCCTGGGCAACACCTACCACCTCTACCTCCGCCCCGGCTGCGAGGTGCTCCGGGCCGCTGGTGGCCTCCATCGCTTCAACGGCTGGGACCGCCCGATCCTCACCGACTCCGGCGGCTTCCAGGTCTTCTCCCTCACGGGCATCCGCAAGCTCACGGAGGAGGGCTGCGAGTTTCGATCCCACATCGACGGTTCGAAGCACATCTTCACCCCCGAGCGCGTGATGGACATCGAGCGCGTCATCGGTGCCGACATCATCATGGCGCTCGACGAGTGTCCGCCGGGCAAGAGCGACTACGCCTACGCCAAGAACAGCCTTGGGCTTACCCAGCGCTGGCTCGACCGCTGCTTCAAGCGTTTCCGCGAGACCGAGCCCCTCTACGGCTACCCCCAGGCCCTCTTTCCCATTGTCCAGGGCTGCACCTATCCCGACCTGCGGAGCGAGGCGGCTAAGTACGTCGCCGACCAGGGCGCCGAGGGCAATGCCATTGGCGGACTGGCCGTGGGCGAGCCCACCGAGGTGATGTACGAGATGATCGAGGTCGTCAACGCCATCCTGCCCAAGGACAAGCCGCGCTATCTCATGGGTGTGGGCACGCCCCAGAACCTGCTGGAGGGCATCGCCCGCGGTGTCGATATGTTCGACTGCGTGATGCCCACGCGCAACGGCCGCAACGCCATGCTCTTCTCCTACGAGGGCACGATGAACATGCGCAACAAGAAGTGGGAGGCCGACTTCTCGCCCCTCGACCCCACGGGCTGCGAGATCGACCGCATCACCTCCAAGGCCTACCTCCACCACCTCTTCAAGGCGGGCGAGCTGCTGGCGATGCAGATAGCCAGCATCCACAACCTCGCCTTCTATCTGCGGCTCGTCACCGACGCCAGGGCCCACATCCTCCAGGGCGACTTCACCCAGTGGAAGTCTTCCGTCATCGACCAGCTCGGGCGGAGGATATAGGCCCGGCTCCTTTACGTTCGCAGGACAGACTCTAAAAACAATTTTTTCGACATGCAGATGGGAGAGACCATAGACAAGATGAGGCGCAGGATGCCCCAGCCCGAGACGATACGCCGGGCGGGGGCCAGGGTGGCGCGTGTGCTGCGCAAGTTGTCGCCCAAGCACCTTTTCGGTCGTCTCGACTGGTACATCATCCGGAAGTTTATCGGCACCTACATATTCTCCATCGTGCTGATCATCTCCATCGCCCTGGTCTTCGACTTCAACGAGAACCTCTCGAAGTTTACGAAGTACCATGCGCCCTGGCGTGCCATCGTCTTCGACTACTACGCCAACTTCATCCCCTACTACTCCAACCTCTTCTCCCCGCTCTTCGTGTTCATTGCCGTCATCTTCTTCACCTCGAAGTTGGCCGGCAACTCCGAGATCATCGCGATGCTCTCCTCGGGCGTCTCCTTCCGGCGGCTGATGCGCCCCTACATGATCTCGTGCGTGCTCATCGCCAGCGTCACCTTCTACCTCAACAGCTTCGTCATCCCCCACGGCACGGTCATCCGCCAAAACTTCGAGTCGCTCTACCGCAACTCCAAGAAGAACACTTCGGCGGAGAACGTCCAGCTGCAGGTGGGCAAGGGCACGGTGGCCTACATCCAGCACTACGACGACCGCTACAAGCGCGGCTACGGCTTCTCCCTCGACAAGTTTGAGGGCAAGAAGCTGGTCAGCCACATGACGGCCATGGAGATCCAGTACGACACGATCGCCGACGCGAAGTACCACTGGAAGGCCACCAACTGGAAGACGCGCACGCTGGTCGGCCTGCGCGAGCGGATCGTCACCGGCGACGTCAAGGACACGGTCATCCTCATGGAACCCACCGACCTGGTCTATTCCAAGGGCCAGCAGGAGACCTTCACCTCGCCCGAGCTCCTCGACTACATCTCCAAGCAGACGAGCCGCGGTTCGGGCAATGTCGTGCAGTACGAGGTGGAGTTCCACAAGCGCATCGCCATGTCCTTCTCCTCCTTCATCCTCACCATCATCGGACTCTCGCTCTCGGCGCGAAAGCGAAAGGGAGGAATGGGCCTCTATCTGGGTATCGGCCTGGGCCTGAGCTTCGGCTACATCATGCTCCAGACCGTCTCCTCGACCTTTGCCATCAATGCCGGCACGCCCCCCGTGCTGGCCGCATGGATTCCGAACCTTATCTTTGCCTTCATAGCCTATTTCTGCTATAGGCACGCGCCAAGGTAGTATCACTCACCATTTTTATCTTTCAGAAAAGATGTATTTTGACGAATTAGATTTGAACGATTATGTGCTCGACGCCTTGGACGACATGCAGTTCGAGACGTGCACTCCCATACAGGAAAGCTGCATCCCCCACATCCTCGAAGGCCGCGACATCCTGGGTGTCGCCCAGACCGGCACGGGCAAGACGGCAGCCTACCTGCTCCCCATCCTCTCCAAGCTGGCCGACGGCGGCTATCCTGCCGACGCCATCAACTGCGTCATCATGTCGCCGACGCGCGAGCTGGCCCAGCAGATCGACCAGGCCATGCAGGGCTTCGCCTACCATCTCGACGGCGTGTCGAGCGTGGCCGTCTATGGCGGCAACGACGGCAACCGCTACGACCAGGAGCTCAAGAGCCTCTCCCTCGGTGCCGACGTGGTCATCGCCACCCCCGGCCGTTTCATCTCCCACATGTCGCTGGGCAACGTCGATCTCTCGCGCGTGAGCTTCTTCATCCTCGACGAGGCCGACCGCATGCTCGACATGGGCTTCTCCGAGGACATCCTCACCATCGCCCGCAAGTTGCCGCAGAACGTCCAGACCATCATGTTCTCGGCCACGATGCCCGACAAGATCGAGGACCTGGCCAAGACGCTGCTCAAGAATCCCATCGAGGTGAAGCTCGCCGGGAGCAAGCCCGCCGAGAAGATCCAGCAGAAGGCCTACGTCTGCTACGAGACGCAGAAGATGGCGATCCTCAAGGACATCTTCAAGGCCGGCGACCTCAACCGCGTCATCATCTTCTCCGGTTCCAAGCAGAAGGTGAAGCAGATCGCTGCCTCGCTGAAGCGCATGAAGGTCAACTGCGGCGAGATGCACTCCGACCTCGACCAGGCCGAGCGCGACGAGATGATGTTCCAGTTCAAGAGCGGCCAGCTCGACGTCATCGTCGCCACCGATATCATCTCCCGCGGCATCGACATCGACGACATCGCGATGGTCGTCAACTTCGACGTGCCCCGCGACGCCGAGGACTACGTCCACCGTATCGGCCGTACGGCCCGTGCCAACCGCGACGGCGTGGCCATCACGCTGGTCAGCGAGCAGGACCAGTACTACTTCCAGCAGATAGAGAAGTTCCTGGAGAAGACGGTGGAGAAGGTACCCCTGCCCGAGGACGTCGGCGAGGCACCCGAATATAGCCAGTCGGCGCGCCCCGCCAAGGGCAAGAGTGCGAAGAGCCGCCGCCGCGAGGCCCGCGACCAGCAGAGCCACAAGGACAAGAAGAGCCGCAACCGCCAGAACAAGCAGCGCGCCGAGAAGGCCGCGAAGCCGCAGCCCCGTGAGGCCGACAAGGCCGATCAGTCCGTGGCCAAGGACGGCCAGCAGCAGGCGCAGCCCCAGGACCAGCAGCCCAGGGAGAAGCAGCCGCGCCGTGGCCGCCAGCGCCGTGAGCCTCGTGAGGCCCGCGATCAGCAGCCGCAGCAGCAGGGCGACGCCAACCGCGACCAGAAGGACCAAAAGGAACGAAAGGGCCAGAAGGAACGCAGATCCCGCGGCCGAGGCCGTGGCAAGGACAAGAGCACCGAGGGCGGCGGTCAGCAAGGAGGTCAGCAGGGAGGCCAGAAAGGCAGCCAGCAGGGCGGTCAGCAGGCCCAGTCCCAGGCCGACGCCCCCAAGGGCAAGAAGAAGAGTTCGCGCAAGCGCGGCCGCGGCCGTGGCAAGCAGGGTGGCGACCAGGCCCCTGTCCACTCCACGAAGTACGACATTCGCGAGGACTACGCGCTGCCGCAGAAGAACAAGGACAGCAAGCTCAGCGAACTGGTCAAGAAGCCGCTGAAGTGGCTCCACATCATCAAGTAATCACGCCATGGAGTATATAGCCATCATCCCCGCGCGCTTCGCCTCTACGCGCTTCCCGGGCAAGCCGCTCGCCATCCTGGGCGGCCAACCCGTCATCCAGCGCGTCTATGAGCAGGTGCGATCGGTCCTCGACCGCGTCTATGTCGCCACCGACGACCAGCGCATCTACGATGCCGTCACCGCGTTTGGCGGCCAGGCCGTCATGACGCGATCCGACCACAAGAGCGGCACCGACCGCATCTGCGGGGCCCTCGACCTGGTCGGCGGATCTCCCGACGTCGTCATCAATGTCCAGGGCGACGAACCCTTCATCCAGCCCTCGCAACTGCGTACGGTGATGGAGGCCTTCGACGACCCCGCCACGCAGATAGCCACCCTCGGCAAGCGCTTCGAGAGCATCGAGGCCGTGGATAATCCCAACTCACCCAAGATCGTCCTCGACAACGACGGCTTCGCCCTCTACTTCTCCCGGTCTCCCATCCCCTTTGTTCGGGGCAAGGATCGGGGCGAGTGGCTGGCAGCCTACCCCTTCCTCAAGCACATCGGCCTCTATGCCTACCGTGCCGACGTGCTGCGCGAGGTCACGCGTCTGCCCCAGTCGTCGCTCGAACTGGCGGAGAGCCTGGAGCAGCTGCGCTGGCTGCAAAACGGCTACAAGATCAAGGTCGGACTGACCGATGTCGAGACCGTCGGCATCGACACGCCCGAAGACCTCCACAGGGCGGAGCGCTTTCTTGCCACACGCCAAGCCCAATGACCTGACCATTACCACCCTCGCTGTCCCCGGGGGTGGTTTTTTTTCTGTCAAGGTGGAGCGCAGCCTTAAACCATTGCGACCCTTAGCCGTCCAAAAAAGTGTATCGTGTCTCGGCACGATCCGTATATAGGTATAATAAAACAATAGATTTGAAGTTTATGAAAAGAACAATGAGATTTTTGATGATCGCCATCTGCTGCATCGTCTCCTCCGCTATTTCTGCCCATGTGGACAACGACAAGCCCATCTCCGTCGCCATGCTTCCCGCCAAGGCCCAGGCCGTGATCACGCGCCATTTCAGCCACCAAAGAGTGGTGCTGGCCAAGAAGGAGTCGGGAGCCGGCAAGAGCTATGACGTCGTGCTGCGCAATGGCACCAAACTCGAGTTTGACAAAAGGGGCAACTTGACAGAGATCGACTGCAAGCGCGGTTCGGTGCCTGCGGAGCTGATCCCCTACCCCATCCGAAGCTACCTGCGCCTCCACTATCCCGGAAAGTCTGTCAAGAAACTGGAGATGGGCAAGAAGGAGTATGAGGTGGAGCTGGCCAATGGCATGGAATTCACCTTCAACAAGCATTTCCAACTGATCGACATCGACTGATCTCCCCTTTCCTACGCAGTCTATTTGCGCGGTAGATGAAAATGCGCTTTTTCATCGTTTTCACTGATTTTTCTGTGTAGCGCAAAAGACTGCGTAGCCTGTTTCTATTTATTTGCTTGAGGAGTGTTTTTTATAAAAAGCGTCCGTTTCCGATGGAAGAAAGAGTTACTACCGTTATTCAGACCCAAGCTTCTCCATCTTTAATAATGAGTTGACAGCAGAAGAAGTAGCGTCTCCCGCTCCACTATCGACCTACTAAGTCGTTTCCGTGGTGTGCCGAGTAACGCATGGTTGGAAGATGTCATCTCGAATCTTGAATTCCGTTTTGGTGTCAAGCCCAATACAGAAAATATCGTATCATTTGAACACAATGATCTGCTGAAGGGAACAGAGCTCTTGGGAGAACTGATAGAGTCCGCATTGAACCATCAGCCATTGAATTTGCTCTATCGCACTTTCGCTGGCAAGGAAAGATAATTTTGCAAAAACATCGTTGCGCCCATCAGGGAAATACCAGAGGTGAAGAATGTCATCAAGGAGAAGAATTGAACAGAGTTCATGAAAAAGTTCACGATAAAGTTCATGATAAAGTTCACGATAAATATCCTAATATAACAGATTCTGATCAGTCGGTCTACTGTCACGCATGAGCAGCAACAAAAACGGCAAATGGATTGTCTGTGAGCACCCATAGCTCCTAAATGTAAACCCATCCCGAACGAATCCCGAAGGCATCCCGAAACAAGAAAACAGCAAACAGGAGCTTCGGATTCAGACAGGAACGGGCTGAAAGCCCAATAAACTCTTAGTCCAGGGCAAGCGAAGCGACACCCTGGGTAACAAACAATAAATCATCAACGCCCTGAAAGGGCAAAAGCGTAAAAAACATGGCACAGTCATTAAGTAAACTCTACATACATTTGATATTCCACATCAAGACCACGAGTCCTCCTATTCGTGAAAGAGAACTCGACCGCATTCATTCCTACATAGGACAATTGGTGAATGCCACAGGTTGCAAAGTAATACAGGTAGGCGGCATCTGCGACCACATACATATATTATTTCTATTGTCAAAGGATGTCGCTATATCACATGTGGTGGAGGAGGTAAAACGCAACAGTAGTAGATGGATGAAAACAATAGAACCATATTATCGAACATTCGCATGGCAGAATGGATATGGTGTTTTCTCTGTCAGCCAGTCTGTCGTCGAAAAAACATTGGAATATGTAAAGAATCAAGGCATACATCACAAAAAAATGTCGTTTAAAGATGAGTACCAAAAGTTTTTAGAATCCTATGGAGTAGAATACAACAAGGAATATGTATTTAGGGATTAATGCTTTTGCCCTTACAGGGCGTACCAATGATAATACGATAATACCCAGGGTGTCGCTTCGCTTGCCTTGGGCTATGCGCTCATTGGGCTTTCAGCCCGTTTGCATGTCGGAACGCATGGTGAGAAAACACATTGCTACCCTGGAAGCAACCGCTCTACTGTCGCGCATGGGCAGCAACCAAAATGGACTTCGATAAATACGAGGAACACATCAATTGGAGTGCCTGATTCAGGCCTTCAAAGTCCCTTGTCAGTACCACATAAGTGTTACTCCAATGTCAGTTACTAGATACTCTAGTACCACCTAAGATAAACTCCAGTACCAGTTAAGCGGTACTAAAAGAGGTACTGAATGAGTGGCCGATAAAGAAGAAATCAAGACAGAAAGCAATGTGCAATAACAATATACAGAAGGTATCCATCCGTTTCTTCAACGACCGCGAAGTGCGTGCCGTTTGGGACGAGACACTATCCAAATGGTGGTTTTCCGTTTTGGATGTCGTTGGTGTGCTCAACAACCAAGACGATTATACCAAGCACAGAAACTATTGGAAGTATCTGAAAACAAAACTGAAGAAGGAAGGAAACGAGTTGGTTAGTGCCACTAACCAACTGAAACTTCTGGCACAAGATGGTAAACGTTATAAAACTGATGTTCTCGACACAGAAGGCATTCCTTCTGTCAGACGCAATCCGGTTATTGCCGACATCTTTGCACAGTTGGGTTATATGGAGCGTAAAGGTTCGGGTATGGGCAAGATTATCAATCCGATTAAAGCCCTTCCCTACTTTGAGGAAAAGATGCTTCCATCCTTCTTCTCTGATCGTGCTCAGTTTACAGTCACGTTCCCCAATATGATCTTAGCTTGGCAGGAATCTCATCCTGGTATAGAGGCAAATATTATGGAGAATGATGATGTCACTCAAGGTGTCACTCAAGGTGTCACTCAAGGTGATACTCAAGGTGATACTCAAGGTGATACTCAAGGTGATACCGAAGATGTCCCTCAAGATGTCCCTCAAGATGTCCCTCAAGGTGGCACTCAAGGCGATGATTTAGATAAATGGATAGAATATCAAGTAGCTGTTTATCCTAAAATAACAACTGCTGAACTGGCTCAACAATCTGGGAAAAGCATTATTACTTTTAAGCGTCGTATCGCCAAAATGCCTCATATTGTGTATATTGGTAGCGGCTATAGCGGTCATTGGGAAGTAAGAAAAAAGAAATGAAACAAGAGATTAGCCAACATCAGCATCCATCCGAAAGGCTTACGAGGAAGCGCAACCCCGATACTGAGGAATTTGCCCAATTCACGGAGTCGGAACTGGCAGTCTTCATACGAAAGCGTTGACCTGCCCCATATCGACATGCCCGCACCGCCAAGAAGATAATCAAGAAAGCAATCATCAAGAAAGTCGTTCCCCCTCCGAGATTCACGTCTTAGAGGG
>ULRA01047494.1_pt1 | contig 25230 bp, 24 predicted proteins | sample 1954981 | NCBI WGS metagenome assembly ULRA01 (sample SAMEA4835669, study PRJEB28245) | human gut metagenome | biome: gut microbiome; material: fecal sample | place: Denmark | collected 2008
TCCAGATTACGGTCTCCGACAGCAGGATAGGCACCGCCTACACCATATTCGTCCTTGAGGAAAGTGATGTTGTTCTCTGTGGATTCCTTTTTAAGATACTGTTCGTAGATACGGTATTTGCCGTCATACACTCCGCTGCCGCGTGTCAGTACCGCGTCAATATCCTCCTGAGAAATAGTAAAAGCGGAGGTTTTATCTGCCTCCGCTTCTGCTATGATTTCCTGCTGTTCTTCGACTGTGGGAAGATTTATGCGTAAATCAGGTCTCTCAGGACTACTTCCTCCGCCGAGTGACGGATCGAGTTCATCAGTCCGACCCATTTCATCTGATCTTCCGCCTTCATCTGCTCGTTCACGCCGTTCCGGACTTTCAACTGTTCGGTCAGTTCCTCCATCATCCGGTTCGCCTGTGCGTCCACTTCCTCCAGATGTCGGTTCAATGTCCCGTCCAGCATCATTCCGGTGTAAATCCCGTCCTTGTGCTCGCGGAGGTAGGCTCGACGCAGCATTCCATATTTCCCAACTTTCGGGCTCTCCGGAGCTTCCAGATCGGGAATCAGGTAATCTCCCTGCATCGTGTAGGTCAGTTCCATGTTCATTGCTCCTTTCGGTATTATTGTTTCTGCTATTATGATACTCAGAGGTTCGTCCATCCGCAAATGTGCGAATTTTCTGTTTCTCTTCTTTTTCAAGTTCTTTGACAGTTTCTCCGATTTCCTTAATGACCATCTCAGAAATGTCGCTGGTGGCAGAACCGAGAACCGAGATTACAGAATTGGTGTTAAAATCGAAGATGTGCTTGAAGTCCTCACGGGAGAAATACTCATGAGGATCATAGCCTATACGGGAAAGAGCCATAAAAGCGACGCTACTTTTGAGCGTGTCTTTCAGCCATACTTCAAGGCTCGTATCGTCCAGATCCTCCAAAAAGCTGTCACCTTTGACAGCGTTCAGATCGGAAAGGTAATCTGAAAGGTTATCATCAACTGCGTTTTTGGAAATCTCAATGAGAAGATGCGGAAAGTCTATTGCTCCGTCAACCTCTCCGAAACTGTCCTGTAAGCTTTCCGATACTGCTTCTTCGTACTGCGGACGCATCTGCCAAAGCGTGATCGTTCTTCCGGCTCTGCTGTTGGTATCAGATATATCGAAAACATGGCGCAGCTTGTACGGAATATCTCTGTCCACAAGAAACGCAATGCCTTTTGTTCCTTTGTTGACCCATCGACCGAGCCTGTTCCATGTTTCAATTTCCGCACACGCTGTTGCTTCCGGCTTCTGCGCATGGATGAGTAACTGCTCCTTAAAACTGTACTTGTAGTTGTTTGCGGCAGTCACGAGAAAGTCCGTGTACCGTTCTACATTAGAGGTAACATCCCTTGCGGTCTGGGACGCCATCTCCATTATGATTTTATATTTGCTCGGCATGGGAGTTCCTCCTTATCTTACTTTTATTGTGACCTCTATGGTCTGTTCATTCTCACCGAGAATCGAGGCAAACAAAAGCCCGGTTCTGGCATTGGATACCTTCGTCACAAGCTCATTGAGCCTGCATACGGTGTTGTTGATTTCTTTCTGATTGTCTGCGTAGTAGTAGCCCGACTCATCACTACAAATAGGAAAGCCATCCTGTCGCAAAGAGCTGATCTTGCGGCGAATATTTCTTCCGTCAAGCATAAACAGCTTTTCAAGCTTCTTGCTATGGATGGCATTTCCTTTGCCGATATGATTTTTTCGGAGATACTCGCAGATGGCTTTCTTCTTATCCATTGCTTCTCCTTATCTCGTAGGTTCGTGTTCTTTTTCCTTGTGAACTGCAGGCGGATTCTTCTCCATATATTCCTTTACGGTTGCTACGGAGCCTTCATAGTTCCAGTCTTCTTTGGGATCAATATCGCGGTAAGCGTTATTGATTCTTTCGCTTGGCTCCAAACGAATAGGCTTATTCGTAATGAGCGTTCCCCAATGGTTGACCATGATCCAGTTGGCAATCTGTACGGGATCGCCTTGCTGGTCATCATCGTGGCGGACTTCATACATATAAAGCCCTTCCGGAACGGTAGCTCTGTCCACTCGCGCACAGGTGAACAGCATCGGATGCCCGAGAACGGTAACATCCTCGAACTTTTCTGTCATTGCGTTTACTCTCATCGCGCTTCACCTCGCTCTCTCTGATGCGTCGGGAATGTCCATCCGTACACTTTGCCGATGTCATCACCGAGCCTGCGGGTAATCCGAACAATGTCTGCTCTCGTTGCTGTACCGTCGTAGAGTTTTTCTTTGAGGCGGTCCTTTTGAGATTCCGAAACATTGTCCTTATATACCCGGTAAAGGTAGTGATTCGTTCCGTCATGGTGAATGTCATCACAGCGGAAATCACCGTTTTTATCTACATACCATGTGGTGTAATCGTAATTGGAATAGAGGCAGTCGCGGATGTTTCCGCTTTCGATTTCCTTATATCCCATGCGTCTGCCGTTCCACAGTCCGAGATCGGCAACAACAAGAATGGGCTGAGAAAGCTGGATGTTAAGATTGACACGCTCATCAGAAAGATAAGAACTGTTGGTTTCGCACATGATCTCATAGAGTTCATCATCCGAATAGCCGGGATATTCTTCTTCTAAATCTGCTCGCCAGTCCTCCAGGTCGAGATTTTCGTTGCTCCACACAACGTGTCTGTCGTCCATTCCGTTCACCTCCTTCTTCTGCTTCACAAGATGGGCAAACCATTCTGCCTTCGGGGATTTCCTCGCCGCAGCATACACAGTAGTTGCTCATCTTGCGTCACCTCTGTCTTTCGGTTTCATAGGTTTTCCGTCCATGTCATAGTTCTTCGGATCAGCACCGGGGACGTTCCAACCAAACATAGAACCTGCTTTCATGGCTTCTTCCTGCGCTTTCGTTACGCCAAGTTTTCCGTTGTACTCATCGACCAAAGCTCTCGCATTTTCTTTGCTTGTGGCGTAAATATCGGTCTTGTAGTATCCTTTCTCATTCCGCTTGATAATGATTACATCATTGCAGCCGGGAAGAATGCTGTAGCACTGTTCGGGAAGACTATCCCGGACCGGCTCATAAGTGTGGCCGTTCTGCTCCATACGCTCTGCAAACTCACAGATGTGATAGAGGTTATCTCCAACCTCCACATGATAGTCGTCGATATATCTGCATGTGCGGACCTGATCTTCGTTCCATGAATAATGAATCTTGATCTTACCGCCATCGGGGATGCGGAACAGCTCCTTGTAATGACTGTCAATGAAACGGATACCTCTTTCTGCTTCCTTCATGTGACCGTCCAGCCAGTCCCTCACATAACAGTAGCAATAAAGGTTATATTCGCCTTTATTTGGATTCAAGCGCAGAAGATAGGCGTATTTTTCGGTATCAACACGAACTCCGTAGTAGTCCTGCTCGGTCTGCATCTTGCTCTGCGGTGTACTGTAGCAGTAACTTGCAAGAGCCTTGCGGTTATGAAGAATGTCGCCTTCTTCACGGAGAGAATTGATGACCTCATCAAATTCTGCCTTGAACTCGTCGGTTTTCAGAGCCTTACGCCAGTCGTTCCAACTGGCAAAGAATCCGTTTCCGTCTGTATCCATATCGGCTCTGAGATAACCGATCAAACCGGTCTGCCCGGAAATCTGCGAACTCTGTCGGAAGGTGTATTTGTCTTCCGCTTCAATCATCGCTCTTTTTTCATACTCGATCATCTTGCTTCACCCCTTTCTTTAGGCGGTTTCTTTTCCTTTTCGTGTATCTCTTTGGCTTTCTCCAAGCCTTTCTGCGCCCATTCGGGAAGCTTCTCCGGCTCGATCACACCGAGAACATCGGAACGGTAATAGGAGGTCTGCCTTCCATCATAAAGAGAAATACAGTAGCATGTGCGGCCTCTGGCGTTGGCTTGAGAACCGAAGCCGCCCGTACAGAGCATCAACTGGTGGGATGCGTGACGGAACTCAGGACGAAGGGTATTTCCTTTGATGGCAATGACCTTGTTCTCGATGGAATCTTCCCACGTTACAGGATTGCAGTCAGAAGCCGTAAGCTCCGCATTTGCACCGACCTGCTCATTGGCTTTTTCGGTTTCTTTGATGATTTCCTCCGCTGCAGAAGCGATGCGCTCACCGTACACCTGGGCAATCTCAGCGAAATCATCGCTGACAAGAGCTTCCGTGTAGCGTTCAAATACAATTACATTTTCGATATAGCAGCAGAGATACCGTTCATCCTTGGCGGCTTTCTGGTTTTCGCAAATGGCGATTTCCTTGTGTCCGACATACATGGAATTAAGAACGGTATAATCACCGATCATTCTTTTGTCGTCCATATTGTCCTCCTTATAAATCGGGCGGCACCTTTTTCACGGGTGCCGCCCTTTGAGATTATTTCTTCTTGTTCTTTACGCGAAGAATGATGAGCCCTGCAACAATGAATACCACAAGGCAGATACCAATGATCATTTTAGCGTTCATGCTTGCCTACCTCCTTTTTCTTGCGGAAGGTAAAGAAAGCTGCTACGCCTGCACCGAGGAGAGAAATACCCGCGAGAGCCGCCCAAAGAGGCATATTCGTGGTGTCGCCGGTCTTCGGAACATCGGGGATCACGGGCTTGAGTTCATTGTAGAACTTAGCAACGACCGTCTTACCTTCGTGAACAGTTACCGTTACATTCTCAGGGAGAACGTACTTTTCGTTTGCCTTATTGCCAACCTCAGAGATCACATAGTTACCAATGCGGAGACCTTCGATGTGGATCTGACCGTTTTCATCGGTAACAAAGTCCTTGCTGAAAGCATTGCCGGTAATATCGGAACCCTCAACGCGGAAGGTAAAGCCCTTGAGCACACCGTCCTCAGAGGTCTTCTCAATGCGGATGTTGCCGACCTGTGCTTTGTTGATGAAGCCCTTACCGGCTTCATTCTCAACGATCACGGTCTTTCCGTTTTCCTTGATGGAGAAAGCGTAGGTTCCTTCATCCAGATAGAAGCCTTCGGGTGCCTTGGTTTCCTTTACGGTGTACTCGCCATAGGGAAGGTTATCCATCTCATACACTCCGTCAGCGAGTTCTTCCATCTTGCCGACAAGCTCGCCGTTCTGATAAACCTCGAACTCTGCGCCGGAGAGATGATGATCGGGATAGTTGGCATCGACCTTGGTGAGCTGAACATTGCCGCGAATCAGCTTGTTGGTAATTTCGATTTCGACAACTGCTCCGTCCTTATCAATGTTCACTGCATACGGGGTCTCATCCATGACAAAGCCTTCGGGAGCTTCAATTTCGCGGACAATATACTCTCCGAAAGGAATATCCTTAAAGAAGAAACTGCCGTCCTCTGCGGAAACAGTCGTAAGAACAGGTTCTTTGCCATCCGTGTAGAACAGGCCGATAGTTGCACCGCCAAGGGCCTTGCCGTTCTCGTCCTTCTTCATACCGTGAACCTCACCATAGATGAGTTCATTGGAAATGCTCTTGCCGTCGTTTGCTTTAATATCCACAATATCAACGGTCTGTCCTGCGTACTCAAAGGGAACGCTGAACTTCTCGTCAGTCAGGATATAGTGCTGATCGGTGCTGATTTCTTTGAGGTAGTAATTGCCGAAAGGCAGGTCAGACTTGGCTTTTGCCTTACCGTTTTCGTCAACGGAAATGATCTCAACGAGGCCGTCAGCGGGGATAATCTTGCTGTCCTTTGCGGTCAGCTCTTCACCGGCGTACAGGCCGAAGGTCACAGCGGACATCTCATCGTTCATGCCAATGCCGAACTGCTTGTTCTGTTCCATAACCTTGGTGAGAGAAATCTGAACCTTCTGACGGTCATTACAGAAGCTTGCCGCCGTTTCGGTGATCTCAATTTCCTGTCCTGCGTAAACGAGTTCAGCGGAATGAACTTCCGTATTGATTACCATACCGAAAGGTGCTTCGGTCTCGTAAATCTCATACTTGCCGAGATAAAGAGGCTTGCTTTCAGCCACACCGTCTTCACCGGTTGTTACCGAATCAACGACTTCACCAGCGGAATAGCGGAGAGTACCGTCGAGCGTGTAAACATCTTCGGCTGCCTTGATTTCATAGGTCGCACCTGCAAGACCCTGAACTTCGTAAACAGGCTGATACATTCCGTCCGCTTCGGTTACGGTCGCAAAGACCTCACCGGACTTGGAAATCTTGATAATGCCTTTCTGTGCGTAGTTACCGAGCTTCACTTCAATAACCTTAACGCCGCTGTCCTCAGAGGAATTATCCTCCGTTACATCGAACTTCACAGGATCAGAGCTGAGAACATAACCGTAAGGAGCAGAGACCTCAACAAGAGAATAGCCCTTGCCGAACTCAAGCTTTTCGGGAGTAATCAGCATACCCGCATCGTTGGTGTAGAAGGTGTCGATGGTAGTAACTTCCGGATAGGTGAAAGTCATTTCCACCTTAGTGCCGTCGGGACGGTAGATCTGGAAGCCTGCGCCGGCATAAGGAATGGTCTTGCCGCTTTCCGCATCAACCTTGATGACCTTGATAAAGGATTCAAAGTTTGCGTTATTGATAAGGTAGCGATAAGTTTCGCCGTCCTTGGCAATAAACACATCAAAGTCGGGCATCAGCTCGCGGCCTTCCCAGCCAGAGACCTGATGAACGGTGTAAACGCCGTAAGGCATATCCTTACTCTGAGCAAAGCCGTTTTCATCACAGGTGAGATAGTCACGCTCGGTTTCTTTGGCTGCATCAAAGCTGCCGGAAGATTTCAGATAGATTGCGAATACTGCGCCTTCTTCCGGTGTCTCGATCTTAGTCTCGCCGTCGTCGGTGTGCTTGATGATAGCGATATTACCTTTCTGGACCTGTTCGGTCACATCAATGGCGGGAGCAGAATTGCGTTCAACAGTGTAGAGTTTTGCTTCTGCACCGACATGATAAGAGGCATTATCAAGCAGATAACCTTCGGAGGGTTCGATTTCCTTGATGCTCCAGTCGTCGCCGCAGACATAATAGGATGTGGTGAACTGACCGATCTTGTCGGTGACATAGGTGTCAACGAGCTGATCTCCCTTGTAAATGCCGTAGATCGCGCCTGCAAGGGAAGCGTCGCCCTGCGCGGTGCCGGTTTCGCAGTCACTCTTGGTTACAGTTACATTGAATTTTTTGAGAATATTGGAGAAACTCTTGTTTGTTACGCTGTTCCATTCAACCGCAGCACTCTGACTTGCGGGAACAACATAGCGGATCGCGGTATCGACTTCCTCCAGCGTATAACCGGAGCCGATAAGCACATCCTTGAAGGTTGCAACGCCCTTACTGTTCGTAACGGCGAACTCATCAACGGCAAGACCGCTGACAGAAGTGCCGTACAGGTGGAACTTCACGCCCTCAACAAGACCGTCTTCGGAAGTCTTGGTGACAGTGAGATCACCACGGCGCAGTACATTATTGAAAGAAACGGTTGCGGTCTGTCCTGCAAGAACAGTCACGCGGTGCGTTTCCTGCGGAACATACTTGTCGTAGGTCTGCTCGGTAACGGTGTAGGTGCCGGGCATGAGATTGTCGATCTGGATTTCACCCTTGCTGTTGGTAGTAGCGGTCTGATTTACTCCGTCACCGACAACAGTGAACTTGATACCATCAACCTTGCCGTCTTCGGAAGTCTTGATGATCTTGGCGCTGCCATAGCTGACCTTCAGCTTGATAAATGCCTTTACGGGGTCGGAAACAGATGCAGTATAGGTTACAGTGTCCTGAATACCGCCGTCGGGACCGTACTTATTGTCCGTCCAGACAAGGACACCGCAGCGAGCCACGCTTCTGCTTGCCGTGATAGTGACATCACCGGCAGGAGCATTATCGGTAGTGATAGTCAGCTTATTGCCGGAAACAGAGAAGTTGAAGCCGGTTGCGCTGGCAGAGAAGGTGAACTTAGAAAGAACATTATTGGTATCTGTCAGTTCGGCAACATACTTACTGCCGTCCCATTCCAGTTCAATGGTGGTTGCCTTGCCGGTGCTCTTACTCATAAAGCTCGGATACTCAACATGGCTCTGAACGCTGGAAACGATGCTGTTGTAATAAGAGTCAATTTTACTTTTCAGAGGATGGTTCGGACCAATGACGGACTTAACAGCGTCTTTACCGCCCGTGCTCACATGATTAAAGTCCGCATCACGCTCACCGACAACAGTTTCCCAAACAAGAAGCTGTGTTGCGATTGCATGAGCCATCACATCACCGTTAGTCTGAGATTTCCACGACGTGGAGATGTTACCCTGATAGCCGTACTGCATGATTCTGCCGAGCAGAACTTTAATGTCATCCGGCTCAATAGTGTTGTTGTACTGGCTGGGGTAATTGTCCCAGAAGTTTTCACCAAAGCCGGAATAGGAATCCCCGACATTTCTCGGAACACCGGGTTCAATGCAGTAGCAGACTTTTCCGTCATAGGAATCCATACAGTGGATAGTAGTCATATCGGAGGCTCCGGTGCTCCAACCGTTCATATAGGCCTTTGCATCGTGTCCCCAGGTAGAATGGTCATAGACCTGAACGGCGTCCCCATCACGAGGATACGAGACCATATAGGACTCAGCCGTTTCAGATGCGGCAAAGGCGGTCGTTCCCATGCCGATGAGGGTCGTGAATGCCGTAAGAACTGCAAGCAGTCCCGCCATTCCTCTCTTGAAGATTTTCTTTTTCATTCTTTGTCCTCCTTTTGGGCATGAAAAAAGCACCGTATTTCTACGATGCTCATTTCGGAATATTGAATTGATGATTAAGCGTATCCCACATAGATGAGATAACTGTTCGTCCCGATACATTCATACCAGATCCAGACATCGGTTATATCCTCATCTTTCGCATATCTGCTCATGCGGGAATTGATGTCTCTTTCAAGATAAATGCAATCGGGGTTGGCGGTAATCGGATTGTCCCAGCAATCAACTGCGGAACTCTCCAATGTCAGTCCCTTACTGACCGCAACGCCTTGCGCGTAAGAAATCCAGTAGTTTATATCAAAGGTCGGTTCCGGCTCTGGTTCTGGTTCAGTCTCAACCGGTGGTTCCGGTTCCTTTGGAACTTCTGTCGTCTTTGGTGCTTCTGTTTCCTTTGGCATCTCCGTAACTGGAGCAGTTTCAGGTGCTTTTGTTTCCGTCGGTTCAGAAAAAGGCTTTACCGGCTCAAAAGAAGAAGTAGTCACGCTATCACCTGTGGCTCTCGTTTCTTCCTTCGGCGGGTCCTGCTTCTTTTCTTCCTTTGGCTGCGAAGTGCTTTCTGTTTCTTTGACATCAGACACCGTTGTTTCAGAAGCGATACCGGATTCTTCGGGGGTGTCTATATTAACGCTTGATTGGGGTGCATCCGTCTCTTGGGAGATTTCTTCACTATCTTTTATTGGTAGTGATTCGCTCTGGGAAGGTTCGGTCGGCATATCCGAGATCTGAGGAATTTCCGAGCAGCCGCATAAGCAAAGAACCAGGGCAACCGTGATTATCATAAGTGTTCTTCTCATAGGATCAACCTCCTTTGGTTTTCCACTTATATTGTACGAATGCTCTTATTTTCTTTCAAATGTGCCGCCTATATCTTCTCCTTTTGAGATAGTATGCTGGTCTTGAAGATGGGGGGAGTGTGAGGGGGGAAGAAACATTCTCCGCCCGTAAAAGGGTACACTACTCCCTTGGCGTAAGGATTATCTTGCGTCTCGATCTTTCTGCCGTTCCTGATACCGATGATAATACTCAAGCGCTTTCATAATATAATCACCGGTTTTGTCATAAGGAACACTGGCAGGAATGAACTTCCTCACATCTTCGTATTTGATGTTGATTTTCTCTTTCTGATTCGGCTTTTCCTCACTCATGATCGACTCGATCACTTCCTGGGAAAGCTTTCCTTCATTGGAGAACTTCTTCATCTTGATTGCCTGGGCAAGAGACGGGGTTGCGTCCGTATAGGAGATTTCTTCAAGCAGCGCAGTCTGTTCCTCTTTTTTGAGGTAGGACAGTTCAACTGCCGGTCGGAACGCGATACGGCTTTCATCAACAAGCTGGAGCAGTTCGGGAATGAGCTCGGTAAGACGGATATAACGAAAGATTGTGTTCTTACTTTCACCGACTTCCTCAGCCATTTCATCCGAGGATTTTGTTCCCAAAGAATTGTTCCCCAGTGGGGAATAATTTCCTTGAGATGGTCTGCCAGCTTGTCTCTTCATGGCTTCAAGACGCATCTTGTACGAGAATGCTTTTTCACTTGGAAGGATTGTGGAACGCTGCAAGTTGGATTCAACCATTAAGATAATCGCTTCGTCACGGGTCATTTCCCGGACTTCGGCTTTGACGGTATCAAGTCCTGCGAGCTCACAAGCCTTCTTTCTGCGATGTCCGGACACGATTTCGTACCGTCCATCTTCCTTCGGACGAAGTGTGACAGGCGTGATAATCCCGCGCTCTTTAATGCTTTGAACAAGCTGATCCATATCCTCATCAACTTTTACCTTGAAGGGATGGTCGGGGAAATCATCAATTTCCGAAATGGGCACATCATAAATTCTGGGGAGCTTGTTTTCTTTACGCTCCGCATCATTCATAAAGAGCTCATCGTACCCGGTCAGGCCCAGATCGATTTTTTGCACGTTCTTCAATTTCTGTCACCTCCTTCGTGAGTGCCTCATACGCTGCCGCGACTTTGCCGTTCTTGTCATGAGAGAAAATGCTTTCTCCGGAAAGACTGCACTCCGCAGCTCTTACCGAAAACGGAATCTCGGAATTGAACACGCGGATGTTTTCTCCCACAGATGAACGCAGCGATGAAATAATCGCCTTTGCATTGTTTGTGCGGTTATCTACCATCGTCAGCAAAATGCCGTCAATCTTCAATCTCGGATTGATCTGCCGCTTGATCTTTGAAATCGAGCGCAGGAGCAAGTTAAGACCTTTGGTTGACAGGAAGTTCGGCTGAGACGGAATAATCACACTGTCTGCCGCAACAAGCGCATTGACCGTCATCATTCCCAGAGAAGGCATACAGTCAATAAGGATATAGTCGTAATTCTTCTTCATGCCGTCGATAGCGTTTTTCAGAACATACTCGCGGCTCATAACATTGAACAAGCCGGTTTCCATACCGGACAACTCAATGTTAGAAGGAAGCAAGTCAACACCTTCCGGATGCGTAATAATGGCATCACTGGGCGGCTGTTCATCATCAATGACCGACTGCATTAGGGAAGAAAGCGACACATCCAGTTCATCTGGGTTCTTCACTCCGAGGCTTACCGTTAAGCTGCCTTGCGGGTCAGCGTCAACAAGCAAAACCTTTTTGCCTGAGTCGGCAAGTCCCACACCGAGATTGACTGCGGTTGTCGTTTTACCGACTCCGCCTTTCTGGTTCGTGATGGCGATCACTTTACAGTTTTCCATGTGGTATCCTCCTTTCTTTTTATTTGAATCATTTCTGATCCACTAAAACCTCAAAGATAATCTTTGGGGCTTTAGTGGTTGCACTTAATTTTTCCTCGAACCCCAAGTGCAAAAAAGGAAATCATCAGATGCCCGATAGCGAATCGGGTCCATGGGAATCTCACCCCTGCCGGGTTCTCCGCCAGCTCCGTAGAGAAGTATCGTTAGCCCTGTAGCGTTTCATTGCCATATCCGTAGCTGTCGGATATTTCAGAATGGTTCGGAAACGCTCGCCACCTTGCTTTCCGTTATAACCCGGATGGGCAGGAGGGTCTTGGCGCACCTTCATTCGGCTGGAGCTCTCGCCCCCGCACAGGAACGTACCTGATGAATGTGTATTCAGTTGTCAAAGTACAGGTGAGAGTTTTTTTGCCCCTCAATAGGTAGGCAGCGAGAATAGCCAAAAACCGCGGCAAAAATAAAAAAAGTTGAAAAAATTTTTTCATAAGCTCCTCCAGCGAATAAAAAAAGCACCACATCAAAATGATGAGGTGCGATAAAAATAAGCAAAAAAATAACGGGTATCTGATCAACAAATGAACAGATACCCGTTTATAGGACTTATTTCAGGCAAAAAAACCTGATTTTTGAAGCCGTATTTTCATCAGTTTTCGATGCCGAAAACCCTTGATATTACTGGCTTTTTTGCTTAATTCCGCGAGTCTTTAATTGCAGCCTGTGCAGCTGCAAGGCGGGCGATGGGAACGCGGAACGGGCTGCAGGAGACGTAGTCAAGGCCGACTCTGTGGCAGAACTCAACAGAGCTGGGATCGCCGCCGTGCTCGCCGCAGATACCGAGGTGCAGCTCGGGACGCGTCTCGCGGCCAAGCTTTGCAGCCATGGCAACGAGCTTGCCGACGCCGACCTGGTCGAGGCGTGCGAACGGGTCGCTCTCGTAGATCTTCTTGTCGTAGTACGCGCCAAGGAACTTGCCGGCGTCGTCACGGCTGAAGCCGAAGGTCATCTGGGTCAGGTCGTTGGTGCCGAAGGAGAAGAACTCAGCCTCGGTCGCGATCGCGTCTGCGGTCAGAGCGGCACGCGGAATCTCGATCATGGTACCGACAAGGTACTTCATGTCGGAGCCGGCATCGGCGATGAGCTTATCGGCGACAGCGGTGACAACGTCCTTGACGTACTTGAGCTCCTTGACCTCGCCGACCAGCGGGATCATGATCTCGGGAACCATCTTCCACTCGGGGTGACGGGCCTGGACTGCCAGAGCAGCCTTGATAACGGCACGGGTCTGCATCTCGGCGATCTCTGGGAAGGTGACGGCCAGACGGCAGCCGCGGTGACCCATCATGGGGTTGAACTCGTGCAGGGAGGCGATGAGAGCCTTGATCTGCTCGACGGTCTTGCCCTGAGTCTTTGCAAGAGCCTCGATGTCGGCTTCCTCAGTGGGAACGAACTCGTGGAGAGGAGGATCGAGGAAACGGATGGTAACAGGATTGCCTTCCATGGCCTCGTAGATGCCCTCGAAGTCTTCCTGCTGCATCGGCTCGAGCTTTGCCAGAGCCGCGACACGCTCTTCCTTGGTGTCGGCGCAGATCATCTCACGGAAAGCAGCGATACGGTCGCTGTCGAAGAACATATGCTCGGTACGGGTCAGGCCGATGCCCTGTGCGCCCAGCTCACGAGCCTTGCGCGCATCGTGCGGGGTGTCGGCATTGGTGCGGACCTGGAGGCGGCGATACTTGTCAGCCCAGCCCATGATGCGGCCGAACTCGCCTGCGATGGTGGCGTCAACGGTGGGGATGATGCCGTCGTAGATCTTACCGGTGGAGCCGTCGATGGAGATGTAGTCGCCCTCGTGGTAGACCTTGCCTGCCAGCTCGAACTTCTTGTTCTCCTCGTCCATCTTTATCTCGCCGCAGCCGGAGACGCAGCACTTGCCCATGCCGCGGGCGACAACTGCCGCGTGGCTGGTCATACCGCCGCGAACGGTCAGGATGCCCTGTGCAGCCTTCATGCCCTCGATATCCTCGGGGCTGGTCTCGAGACGAACCAGAACGACCTTTTCCTTGCGCTCGTGCCAGGCTTTTGCGTCCTCAGCGGAGAAGACGATCTTGCCGCAGGCTGCGCCGGGGGATGCGCCGAGACCCTTGCCGATAGGAGTTGCGGCCTTGAGGGCGGCAGTGTCGAACTGCGGGTGGAGCAGAGTGTCGAGGTTTCTCGGGTCGATCATCAGAACGGCCTTCTTCTCGTCGATCATGCCCTCGTCAACGAGGTCGCACGCGATCTTGAGAGCCGCCTGAGCGGTACGCTTGCCGTTGCGGCACTGGAGCATGTAGAGCTTGCCGTTCTCGACGGTGAACTCCATGTCCTGCATGTCGCGGTAGTGCTCCTCAAGGATGTTGCAGACCTTGACGAAGTCGGCATATGCCTCGGGGAACTGCTCTGCCATCTGGGCGATGGGCATCGGGGTGCGGACGCCGGCGACGACGTCTTCGCCCTGTGCGTTGACGAGGAACTCGCCCATCAGCTTCTTCTCGCCGGTTGCGGGGTCACGGGTGAAAGCGACGCCGGTGCCGGAATTCTCGTTCAGGTTGCCGAATACCATGGGCATGACGTTGACTGCGGTACCCCAAGAGTAGGGGATGTCATTGTCACGACGGTAGACGTTTGCTCTGGGGTTGTCCCAAGAACGGAAAACGGCACGGATGGCTTCGTAAAGCTGAACCTTCGGGTCGGAGGGGAAGTCCTCGCCGATCTGCTTCTTGTACTCAGCCTTGAACTGCTCTGCGAGCTTCTTGAGGTCTGCAGCGCCAAGCTCATGGTCGGTCTTGACACCCTTGGCTTCCTTCATCTCGTCGATGAGCTGCTCGAAGTATTTCTTGCCGACTTCCATAACGACGTCGGAGAACATCTGGATGAAGCGGCGGTAGGAGTCGTAAACAAAGCGCTCGAACTGAGGATCGGGGTTGCCTGCGATCATTGCAGCAACGACATCGTCGTTAAGACCCAGATTCAGGATGGTATCCATCATACCGGGCATGGAAGCGCGTGCGCCGGAGCGGACGGAAACGAGCAGGGGGTTGGTGAGATCGCCAAACTTCTTGCCGTTGATCTGCTCCATGACCTCGACGTTCTTCATGATCTCAGCCATGATCTCGTCGTTGATCTTGCGGCCATCCTCATAGTACTGGGTGCAGGCTTCGGTGGTGATGGTGAAGCCCTGAGGCACAGGCAGGCCTATGTTGGACATCTCTGCAAGGTTTGCACCCTTGCCGCCAAGCAGCTCGCGCATGTTGGCATTGCCTTCGGAAAACAGATACACATACTTTTTGCTCATTGTTTTCTTCCTTTCTATAATAAATAAGATTAGATAAGATCGCTGCGGAAAAGCGTCAAAAAAACGACTCTTCGCCATGTGTTAGAATATCACAATTTTGGGCAAATAATCAATGCATTTTACCTACAAATCCGCGCCTATTATGGATGATATTTCGTCCGAAATTTTTGCAAAACCAACAATATCTACTGCTTCTCCGCGAATTTTTGTATCAAATCCGCAATTTACCAGAACGTGGGCGGCGTTTTCCTTGTCCAAAACGCCCAACTGCGAGCTGAGCGCGTTCACAAGCGTCTTGCGCCGCTGGTTGAATGCCGCGCGGATAACGCGGAACATCAGCTTCTCGTCGCCCACCTCGACCGGCGGCTTTTCGCGGCGGCGCAGGCGTATCACGCTTGACGTCACCTTCGGCTGCGGGATGAAACAGCTCGGCGGCACGTCGAACAGCAGCTCCGGCTCCGCGTACCACTGCACGAAGATTCCGAACGCGCCGTAATCCGCCGTTCCCGCCGGAGCGCATATGCGCCGCGCGACCTCGCGCTGTATCATCACGGTGATGCTGTCAAAGCAACCCGCCTCGATGAAGGCCGTCAGCAGCGGAGTTGTGACATTATACGGCAGATTTGCGCACACGACCGGGCGCAGCCCGCCGAGATGCTCGCGCACCAGCTCCGGAAGGTTCTGCTTCAGTACGTCGCCGAATATGATCTCGACATTATCACAGCCCGCGAGCGTCTCTGCAAGCACCGGCTTCAGGCTCTTGTCAAGCTCTACGCACAGCACCTTGCCCGCGCGCTTTGACAGCTGTTCGGTCAGGCAGCCGACGCCGGGACCTACCTCCAGTACGCCGGTATTCTCATCCAGCAGCGCGCCCTCGGCGATATCCTCCGGAACCCAGCCTGCGGTCAGAAAGTTCTGCCCCATGGATTTCGAGAACCGGAAGCCATGCCGCGAGAGCAGAGCGCGTATCTCGTTTATATCCGTCAGATTCATGCGCTCAGCCCCGCGTAGATTTGATATACCGCAGCCACTGTCCGGACAGGCACAGGATTATCAGCACAAGACCGCAGATCTTTGTGAATACGTAGGTCTCCACCGCAAAGATAAGTATGCCCAGTGCGAGCAGACATATAAGCGTCCAGATTATCGCCGAGACGAGATATTTTGTGTTTCCGCCTTTCATTTGCAGCCCCCCGCTATATTTTTGATTTTGAGTATCTTCTCATAGGCCTGACGCGCCGGATCATGACCGGCATCATCGATAAGGACGTTGCCGCGGTACCGGTAGCCGGACTCGCGCAGCAGCCGCTGCATGGCCTTGTTCTTCCGGTGCGTATCGACACGGATGCATCGCAGGCCGAAGCCCTCGGCCGCCTGCCGCTCGACGCATTTCATCATGAATTCCGACATCCCGCTGCCGCGGTATTTCGCCGATACGGCGGAGCGGTGCAGCACGCAATAGGGCATGTCGGCAGTCCACTTGCCGTCCGTTATCTTCGCGTAGTTCTCTTGCTCAAGCGTACTGAGCACGAAGACCGCCGCGACCTCGCCGCCATGCGTCACGGCGAAGCACTCCCCTCTCGCCATATCCGCGAGAAAGACCTGCTCATTCGGGTATTCTCCCTGCCACTGATCCACGTGGAAGCGCTTCAGGCTGCGCCGCGCATCCTCGACGATGCGCATGATATCCGGCATATCGTCCAGCATTGCAGGGCGGTAATCAAGCTTTTCGGTGAGCTTGATTCGGCTCGCGTCCTTCTTTATCTCTTCGAGAAGTTTTCGGTCGGTATCATCCGCGGGCGTGAATTTTTCAAACATGTCCGGCCGCTTGTTCATGGTGCGCTCAAGCTGCTTCTTGCGCCGCCAGAGCTCCACCTTCGCATGGTCGCCGTTTATCAGCACCTCCGGCACCGCGCGCCCTTCCCACACCTCCGGCCGCGTGTACTGCGGGTATTCGAGCAGCCCGTCCCAATGGCTCTCGCCGGTGTAGCACTGCTCATCGGCAAGCACCCCCGGCACTAGGCGGCACACGGAATCGGCCACGGCCATCGCGGCGATCTCTCCGCCGGTCAGAACAAAGTCGCCCAGCGATATCTCCTCGTCGACGCACTCCTCGATGAAGCGCTCGTCTATGCCCTCGTAGTGCCCGCAGACGAGGACAAGATGATCATAGTCATTTCTGAGCCGCTTCGCGGTCTCCTGTGTGTAGGGTTTGCCCTGCGGGGACATGTAAATAACGCGGCTGCGCAGGCCATCTGCGGTTGACATAATATTTTCAAGGCAGGATTTCAGCGGCTGCGCCATCATCACGCAGCCCCAGCCGCCGCCGTAGGGATAGTCGTCCACCTGGCATTGCTTGTTCTCTGTAAAATCGCGTATTTGTACGCAATTTATCTCTATTATGCCCTTTTTGGCCGCTCTGCCTATAATACTCTCATGTAAAACGGCGTTCACCGTATCGGGGAAAAGAGTCATTATATCTATGCGCATGGTCTTTACATCCCCTCTATGAGTCTGACGGTGATGACTCCGTTCTCAGCATCGGTTGACATAATAAATTCAGGTACTGCCGGAATAAGGTGCTCCGTCTCGCCCTTGACGACATAGATATTCGACGCGGGGCGCTCCAGAACGTCCACAAGCTTTCCGATCTCGGCGCCGTCTTCAGCCACGACGGAAGCGCCGATAATGTCGCTTATGAAGAACGCGCCCTTGGGCAGCTTCGCGTCCGCGCGCAGTATCGATATCTCGCGCCCCTTGAAGGTCATCGCGGCGTTCACATCGTCCACGCCCTCAAGCTTGGCGATGAGAAAGCCCTTGTGGACAAACGCGGACTCGATCTTTATTTCGCGCTCGCCGATGAACACTCGCTTGAAACTGCGCAGGAATTCCGCGCTGTCAAGCCAGACCTCGATTTTCACCTCGCCGCGCACGCCGTGCGTGTTGACGATGCGTCCGGCCTCAATGTACTGTTTTTTCTCCATATCAAAAATGCGGCTTTGCCGCCCTCCATGTTTGTAACACTTAATTATAGCATGACTCGGCCGCCTTGCCAAGTTTTATTTCTGTTTCCAGTGAATCTCTACGACAATATGAAACGCCGGTGTTTTTTTCAAACACCGGCGTCCCGACAAAAGCTATGATCTGCGATGGTTACTGTTTTTTGGGAGGAGTATTAAGGAGACTTGCTATAATGCCGACCACGTTAAAAGCGATAATCATAATGAATCCAGAGGTATAGCTGCCGCTGGCGTCAAAGAGGTATCCGGCGAGCGTGGGGGAAATCGACGAGCAAATCGTAATAATGGGGAAGAGAGTACCGAAAAGACTGCTATATATTTTTGCGCCGTAGTAGCTTGAGAATACCACAGGCATACACACGAAGGACGCGCCGAAGCCGATACCTGTGCACACGGCGTAGAGCACCATGCCGACGGTGCCGGTGGCGGTCATCAGGAATATTGAGCCCATGAGAAGCACTACCAGAGAGCCGGCCCAGACAAATCTGGCGGGCATACGGTTGCAAAGCTCACCGCCGAGAAGCCGCCCCACAATGCTCGTTGCAGTCACAAGACTTATTGAGAAGGCCGCAGCGGAGGCGGGGATTCCGTGGTCGCCGAGGCAGGCTATTCCGTGGCTGATTAGCATCATGTAGGGGATGTATAGACCGATTGCCGCAGCAAGTGTCAGCCAGCATCTCGAATTTGTAAGAGCCTCCTTGACCGTCCAGTCATCCTTGGTGCTGTATGGTATATACTTTGAGGCCTTTTTACCGGGCGTTGCCATGCTTTCTGCGACATCGCTGCTCCCGTCGGGAATCTGTCCGATGTCGGCAGGCTTATTTTTAATAAGAATAAGGTCGATAAGAAGCGCAACCAGAGCCGCGCCCGCCACAACCAGCCAACAGTTATTCCATTTTCCGGTACCGGAGAGAACCTTTGTCAGTAGGGGTGCCGCCACAAAGCCACCGAAGCCGGAGGCAGTTAGCGTAATGGCCATAGCACGTGAGCGCTTTCTGTCAAACCACTGGGTAACCGTGGTCTGAACCGGAACGACCGTACCGAAGCCCACGCCCACACCTGCAATAACGCCGAAAGTCAACAGAAAGAGCCACTGAGACTTGACCACATAACCCATCAAAATTGCAGAAACTAAAATAAGAATAGAGCCGAGTGCTATACTAAATCTCGCACCCTTTTTCTGGATGGTATAGCCAATCAGGGGCCCGGGCAGACCCTGGAAGAGATTAAAGAGGGAAAATGCCAATCCGAGTATAGTTCTCTTAAAGCCCATTTCATCGGCCATGAAGGTGTTCACCGTTTGTCCGCCGTACATCGGGAAGCCGACGTTCAGAAAGTATATAATCCACAGTGAAACAACTATCGTCCAGCCGTAAAAGCGCCTTGTCCCGGAGCTGTTTTCATTACTCATAAACACAATACTCCTTTATATTAGCTGATATATTTCCACCGGTATATCAGACGGACCGTTTATAAGCGCGGTCAGGATTTTGCCATACGGCTCCATGCTGATTTCCACCGCCTCACGCAGGGTTTTGAAGCCGTTTACCTCGGCCTTTTTCAAAAGAGCATGAATATCCTCAGTCTCATATGCCACGGCGAATATTCCCGCATTTTCAGGCTTTGCGACATCGCACATCGGTCTGCCCTTGAGCGAATACTCGAGGCACTCTGTTATCGGCGTGTTGCCGCCGGAATACATCAGCATCCTCGTGTGCGTTCCCGCCGGGACGGATACTATCTCATCAACAAGCCCGTCAGGGAGCACCTGATCAAAAATTTTCTTCATACCGAGGGTGTCAGCATAGAAGCGCGTCGCCTCCTCTGCATCTCCGACCGTAATCGCACAGTCAGTAAAAATCGAAAATCTGCCGTCAAACTTAGGGATGGGCTCACGCAGACGCTCTATCAAAGCCATCGGCATCGAATCCGGCCCCTTCAGCACGGCCTCCAGTACATCCAGACCTATCCAGTCTGCAACATATCTTGTCGGCGGGCAGTAATAGCCGTAGCCGAGCTCCTCAAAACGTTCCTTTTCTCTTGCGTTGTCCTTTGTTCTGAAAGCGACATCATAATATCCGTAATCCCAGCTCGGGCGGCCATCTCTGCTACATCTTCCGCTTTTTTCTGAGAATTCAATGAGCTGAAGAAGCGTGGGTTGCTCATCATTTTTGAGCATGACATAGTCTGCCTTGCAGTTGTCAAGCCCGTACATTTTCCGGACATCCTCCATGTTCATGCTGCCGGAGCATACCTTTTCAAGTTCCATCTCCTCGACAAAGAAGGCTGTGCTCCTTGCCAGATTGCTTACGCTGACACAGATGCGCTTAATTCCGTTGTCGGTCATATATAGCCCCTTTCTGTTATGCACCGACCGCTTTCGGGCGGTCGGTGCATAATACGCCGCTAATCAGTCGATATAAACATTCTTATCCTCGAAGACGAGGGAGTCAAAGTCAGGAACAAGGTATTCCTTCATTGCTCTCTCAAGCGCTCTGCCTTCGGTTCCGACATAGCCCTCGGGGTCGCGCAGGAAGCCGAGTATTGCCTCTGCAAACTCAAAGGGATAATCCAAGAAGCCCATGATGCCAGCGCCTTCGACAATCTTAATCTTGTTTATCTTTGAGCCGAGCTCATCAGCCGCCTCCTTGATGGTCTTGAACAGCGGGGGCTTGACGCAGTCTCTGTCGCCTACGAGCTGCAGGGAAGGCTGGGTCACCTTGGGAAGCACGCGCTCAAGGTCAAAGGTAAGCAGGGCATTAATCATGTCTCTGCCGCCCTTGTCATAGTGAAGCATATTCGCCAGTACCGCGCGCTGAATGTACTCAAACTTGCTGTCGGTATTTTCACGGTACTGCTCGTTCCAATATTCGACCATATGAGAGCCGTCCTCCTTGCGCTGCAGGAGTCCGGATTCCAAACCGATGAGATCTCCCGGACGCAGGCTCTTTGTATAGGGCATCTTGTTGCCGCCGATCATGTCTCTTCTTGCTGCCTTCTGCTTGCGCAGACCGTCCTCATAGATTGCAAGACCTCCAAAGATGAGTTTGTCAACTCTTTCGGGATATCTGGCCGCGAGGTCTGCCATAATCAGAGAACCGGAGTGCTGTCCGACAAAGCTTGCCTTCTCAATGCCGAGAGCATCCATGAAATCGACAAAGCTGTCGGTAAAGTCGGTGAACTCAAACCATTGGGGAGCTGCGGGAGAGAAGCCGAAGCCGAGGGAATCGGGGGAATAAACAGTGTACTCCTTTGCGATCATGGGGATAACGCCCTCGTACTCAAAGTTGTTCCACCAGCACTGGTGAATGAGAATTACCGGATCACCGTGACCCATAGTTTCATAGTACATCTGAGTGCCGGAACGCTTGAGTTCGGCATAGCCGCGTTTGACCTGACGAAGATTGGTTGCCATAGTAAACCTCCTTAAAAATCTTATTTTTTATGTAATTATTCGGCCGGAATAATTTTTTTATTCTTCATATATCGAGAGCTGCAAAGAAGCCGTCGTGGATAGCGCTGGTGATTGTATCCGGGGTAGCTGCGTCGCCGATGACCGTGACCTCATTAAATTTCTCCTCAAGCATATCAAGCAGCTTGTTGTCGGACTTTGTACCGAAGGCAATGACCGCATCGTCGCACTTGAGCGTTTTCTTCTCGCCGGAAGCCATGTCCTCGATTACAACTGCGCCGTCCTCGAAGGAGCATACCTTGTGGCTGCAATAGAGAGGAACCTCCGCCGCCGCAAGCTTCTTCATCATAACTATTCTCGTCATGAGCTCCTCCTTGAGAATGACGTCCGGCAGCATTTCAACGATGCTGACCTTATGTCCGCGCTCAAGCAGCTCAAGAGCTGTTTCCACACCGACCTGACCGCCGCCGCAGATGACGATATCACCCTTGACCTCGGCCTTATGGAGAAGAACGTCCTGTCCGGTTTTGGCCTTTTCGATGCCCGGGATGGGAGGAACAAGCGGAGTTGCACCGGTTGCAAGGATGACATGGTCTGCATTTATCGTGTCGATATTCTCCTCGTTGACGGGAGTGTTGAGCTTTATCTCAACATTGCTCATGCGACCAAGCTGCACACCAAAGAATTCGGGAACGTGGTTGAGAATATCCTTGCAGGGGGAACTGGACGCCATAAGAAGCTGGCCGCCGCAAATTCTGTCGCTGGCTTCATATACGGTGACATTGTGTCCGCGCTGACCGGCGATGTATGCGGCCTCAAGTCCTGCCGGACCTGCGCCGATAATCGCAACATTCTTCTTTACCTCCGCCTTGCCGGTGCTGCCATGCGGAAATCTGCTCTCGCGTCCGGCAATCGGGTTAAATGTGCAGCGCAGAGGCATCTGGCCAAATACACGCTTACCGATGCAGTAGTTACAGTTGAGGCACTTGCGTATACCCTCGATATCGCCCTTCTCGATTTTCTTGACGTAGTCAGGCTCGACTATCCACTCACGTGACAAAGACACGAAGTCTGCCTGACCACTGGCGAGAACGTCCTCCGCAAGCTCTGGGTCAAAAATTCTACCCTGAGCAAATACGGGAATACTGACAACGTCCTTTATGGCCTTTGCAAGATATGCAAGAGTCGCCTTGGGCTGATATATCGTGGGGATCATCCACTCAACGGACTCGAACACCGCAGCCTCGCAGTCAAGAGCTGCAACGCCGTCCTCCTCCATCCACTTTGCCATGATTTTGGATTCATCTACGCCGCGACCGGCATCGCCGAGGAATTCATCAACAGACCAACGGACGATTATCGGGAAGTCCTTGCCGCACTTGGTCTGAATGTCTTGGATTATCTCATGGAGCAGTCTGTAGCGGTTTTCTAAGGAGCCGCCGTATTCATCAGTACGGTTATTAAACCAGGGTGTGAGGAACTCCGATATGAGATAGCCGCCGATTGCGTGAATGGTGACTGCGTCAAAGCCTGCTCGCTTGCAGTTGAAGCAGCTCCAGCCGAAGCAGTCTATCATGGTCTTGATCTCTTCCTTGGTGAGAGGACGCACCGGAGCGCCAACGAAACGGGACTGCAAGGTGCCGGGAGCAACACGAGTCACGTTATAAACGCCCTGACTGCCCTTGTCGTAAGGGAAGCCGAGAGACTGCGCGCCGCCGCCTGCCGAAACGTTGATGGTGCACTTTGCGCCGGCACGGTGTATCGCCTCGGTGAGCTCCGCCATCATTGGCACATACATATTGTCGTCAACTCTTATTGAGCCGGGATAAGGGTCAATCTTATCGACCTTTGTTGCGCCCTGTGCGGAGTGAACCGTGATGAGTCCGCAGCCACCGCGAGCTCTCTCCACATAATAGTCAATTATCTTGTCCGTGATTTCGCCGTCGCTGGTGGCATAGAGCGTTTCCGTTGGCCCCATGACCACCCTGTTTTTAAGCTCGAGACTGCCTATCTTGCCCGGTGCAAGCAGGTGTGGGAACTGTTGCTTAGCTTTTGTCATGTTCTAACCCTCCTAATAGTAAAGATTGTAACCCTATTCGCTTTTTTGATTGTAGCTTTATTTTACTATTTGTTTCATAGAAAATCAATTATCTAAACATTACAAAAAATTTGTCTATTTATTGTGAAAAACGCGACAATAAACACTTTTTACTATCATCGCTTGACTAATCCTCAGCTCTTGTGCTATACTTAAATAGTTTCTACCACGAGAAAACGCAGTTAAACGAGGATATGCCTATGTCTCCCATGGAATATACCTATCTAAAGCAGAACCTTCACGGAACAAACGAGGAAATTCTTCTTTCCTTTCTCTTCCTGAGCTATGAAAGCCTCGGCAAAAAATTTGAGGATTTCTTTAAGGCAAATTACCAACTGATGCCAAGTTATACGCATTTACTGTGTTATCTCAAGTATTACAAAATAATGTCCATGTCTCAACTCGCCTCCATTATGAACGTCAGCAGGCAGACCATGACCAAGATGATTGACTCTCTCAGCGAGAGCGGTCTTGTCAAGCGCAGCTACGATGCAAAGGACAGAAGAGCTGTTTATGTAGAACCCACTGAGCTTGCCCTGAAGGAGATAGACACAGGTGAGCGCAGATTTATAAGCCATATGCAAAATACCATTGCCCAGATGTCCGAGGCGAATCAGCGCGAGATTATTGATTCGATAAGGCTTGTTTCGCACTTTCTTGCAAACCTAACAATTGAAGAGGAGCATATTCAAAATATGCCCCTGTAGCAAACAAAGCCACGTTAAACGTGGCTTTTTGACCATATAGAGTTCAAGACAGCAAAAAACCGGGGTGCTCACACCTCGGTTTCCTGCGTTCAGTCCATGATTTCGACTGATACCTTTTTGCCCTTTTTCTGGGCGACGGCCCGCATAAGGATACGGATCTGCTTGACGATCCTTCCCTGCCGGCCGATGACCTTGCCCATGTCGCCGTCAGCCACGCGGACTTCAAAAACCGTCTCGCCGTCGGCTTTGCGCTCGGTCACAGAGACCTGATCGGGGTTATCGACAAGGCTCTGCACAATGTAGGTCAAAAGTTCTTTCATGCCGGTAGAAACTCCTTATTAGCCCTCGATCTTCTTGAGAAGGCCGCGGACGGTATCGGTCGGCTGTGCGCCGTTAGCGATCCAGTACTTTGCGCGCTCCATATTGACGCTGAGCTTGTCGCTCTCGGCCATGGGGTCGTAAGTGCCGATCTCCTCGATGAAACGACCGTCACGGGGGCAGCGGGAATCTGCAACAACGATACGATAGTAGGGAGCCTTCTTTGCGCCCATTCTGCGAAGTCTGATCTTAACCATGTATATTCACCTCCATGTTTTGTTCTCTCTTTATTACAAACGCCTTGGCGCTGTAACCTGAAATCAGAAGCCGAAGCCTCCGGGCATACCCGGCATCCCGGGGAAGCCGCCGCCTTTGCCCATTTTCTTCTGCAGCTTCTTCATGTTCTTGCCGCTGAACTGCTTCATCATCTGCTGCATGGCGTCAAACTGCTTGATAAGCCGGTTAACGTCCACGACAGAGGTGCCGCTGCCGGCGGCGATGCGTTTCTTGCGGCTGCTGTTGAGCATCGACGGATTGTCGCGCTCGGCCTGCGTCATGGAGAGGATTATCGCCTCCTGATGCGCAAGCATTTTGTCGTCCATCTTCGCGCCCTTGAGCGCTTTCGCGTCAAGGCCGGGGATCATGCCCGCAAGGTCCTGCAGGTCGCCCATGTTCTTGAGCTGCGCCATCTGGTCGAGATAATCGCTGAGCGAGAATTTGTTCGCGCGCAGCTTTTCGGCCGCTTCAAGCGCTTTCTTCTCGTCAAAGCTCTGCTCCGCCTTTTCGATAAGCGTCAGCACGTCGCCCATGCCGAGGATGCGGGAGGCCATGCGGTCGGGGTGGAAGGGCTCGAGCATGTCGAGCTTTTCGCCCGTGCCGATGTATTTGATGGGCTTTCCGGTCGCCGCGCGGATGGAGAGCGCCGCGCCGCCGCGGGCA
>ULRA01020679.1_pt1 | contig 24943 bp, 20 predicted proteins | sample 1954981 | NCBI WGS metagenome assembly ULRA01 (sample SAMEA4835669, study PRJEB28245) | human gut metagenome | biome: gut microbiome; material: fecal sample | place: Denmark | collected 2008
ATATATGGATATATTCTTATACTTTTATATAAATTATTTTAATAGGTAAATTATATGTTGTTTTTAAAGAAAAATTTTTGTATAATATGATTTTGTACTGGATTCTTTTTTGCATTTTAAGAACTCTGGAACGAATAATCATAAGAATAATTAATGAGGAGATTCTATTATGAAGCTTGGTATCGTGGGACTGCCTAATGTCGGCAAAAGTACCCTTTTTAATTCACTTACTAAGGCAGGAGCAGAGTCAGCTAACTACCCTTTCTGTACAATTGACCCTAATGTCGGTGTTGTTGCAGTTCCGGATGACAGACTTGACAAGCTTGCCGCTTTATATAATTCAGCAAAGATAACACCTGCTGTTATTGAATTCGTAGATATTGCAGGTCTTGTTAAAGGCGCATCTAAGGGTGAAGGTCTTGGAAACCAGTTCCTTGCCAACATCCGTGAGGTTGATGCTATCGTTCATGTTGTAAGATGTTTTGAGGATTCTAACATCGTTCATGTTGATGGTTCTATTGACCCAATAAGAGATATTGAAACTATCAATCTTGAGCTTATATTCTCAGATATTGAAGTATTAGACAGAAGACTCGCTAAGCAGAAGCGTGCTTCTTATAACAATAAAGATATTGCTAAAGAATGTGACCTTCTCGAAAGACTTAAGGCTTTCCTTGAAGAAGGTAATTTAGCTAAGAATTTTGAATGTCAGGACGAAGATGAAGAAGCATTTTTAAAGGAATATAACCTTCTTACCGCTAAACCTGTAATCTTTGCAGCTAACGTGTCAGAAGATGACCTTGCCAATGATGGTGCTGACAATGAATATGTCGAAAGAGTAAGAGAATATTCTAAGAAGGATAACTGTGAAGTATTCGTTATCTGTGCACAGATTGAACAGGAAATCTCAGAATTAGATGATGATGAGAAGAAGATGTTTCTTGAAGACCTTGGCATAAGTTCATCAGGTCTTGATAAACTTATTGCGGCAAGCTACCGTATTCTTGGTCTTATCAGCTACTTAACAGCAGGCGAGACAGAAACCAGAGCATGGACAATCACTAAAGGAACTAAAGCTCCGCAGGCTGCCGGAAAGATTCACAGTGATTTCGAAAGAGGCTTCATTAAAGCAGAAGTTGTTTACTATCAGGATTTACTTGACTGTGGTTCATATAACGGAGCCAAAGAGAAAGGTCTTGTAAGAATGGAAGGTAAAGAATATGTCGTTAAAGATGGCGATGTAATCCTTTTCAGATTCAATGTATAATATTAATGGGCGTGTGGTTTTACCACGCGCCCATTATTTCTTTAAACTTCTTAACATTATCAGCTACATCTCCAGAAAAGATTGCTGAACCTGCTACTATTACATTAGCACCTGCCTCAAGAATTGATGCAAGATTTCCGGCATTCACTCCACCATCTATCTCAATATCTGTATCAAGTCCTTTAGCATCTAATAAAGTTCTTATTTCTTTTACTTTATCAAGTGATTCCGGTATGAACTTCTGTCCCCCAAATCCCGGATTAACGCTCATTACAAGAACCATATCTACCTTATCAAGATAAGGCTCAATTGCTGATACCGGTGTCGGTGGATTAAGTGTTATAGCTGCTTTTACACCACATTCCTTAATCTTTTCTAATGTAGCAACAACATCCTTACACGCTTCAACATGTACTGTAATTATATCAGCTCCTGCCTTAACAAAATCTTCTATATATCTTATAGGCTCTTCAATCATAAGATGTACATCAAAAACCTTGTCAGTCGCACTTCTTGCTGACTTAATAACTGGCATTCCGAATGAAATACTCTTTACAAAAAGTCCATCCATAACATCTACATGAACATATTCAGCTCCTGCCTTATCAATCGTTTCAAGCTCTTCTCCTAATTTCTTGAAGTCTGCCGATAATATTGATGGTGACAAAATTTTCTTTAAACCACTCATAATTAACAACCTTTCTGTTTTCAAGTACATTTAGTACTTCTTCTTGTTCTTTATTTCTTCAAACATATCTGTATATGACTTATATCTGTCATAATTGATAATTCCGTCTTCAACTGCCTGTTTTACCGCACATCCCGGTTCGCTTACATGCATGCAGCCATTGAATCTGCACTTTCCTTCGAATGGTACAAACTCTTCAAAGTAAAATCTCAAATCTTCTTTCTCAACATCCGGAAGATTAAGTGATGTAAATCCCGGAGTATCACATATATATGTTTCCTTGCATACATTGTATATCTCGGAATGTCTTGTAGTATGCCTTCCTCGGCCTATCCTGCTTACTTCTCCTGTCTGGCTGACTTCTCCCTGCTCCTCCATGTCTGGTATAAGCAGATTGGTAAGTGTTGACTTTCCAACTCCTGATGGACCTGCAAGCACTGTAGTCTTTCCTTTCAGCACTTCCATTACCCTGTCAATGCCAATATTATTCTTTGCACTTATGAATATGCACTCACAACCACAGCCTTCGTATTTCTTCTTTAATTCATTCTTATATTCATCATCCGCCAGTTCTTCCTTATTAAAGCATACAACGGTCGGAACATCCTGATAATTCATCATAAGAATGAATTTATCAAGCAGATTAAAATTAGGTTCTGGCGTCTTTACTGCAAATATAACCATTGCCTGGTCAATATTAGCAGAAGCCGGTCTTATAAGTTCGTTCTTTCTTGGAAGGATGTCCACCACATTTCCTTTGAAATTATCCTTATCAATAACTTCTATCTCCACATTATCACCAACCAGTGGTTTAATGTGTCGGTTTCTGAATATCCCTTTTGCCTTACATTCATAAATACCGCTGGTTTCTACATGTATATAGTAGAAACCAGCGATACCCTTAATTATCTTTCCCTGCATATAAATAATTATACCTGATTAATTCTGTGCTGCTTCTGTAGCCTTTGTTGCTTCTGTAACCTTTGTTGACTCTGTAGCCTTTGTTGGTTCCGTAGCCTTTGTTTGCTCTTCCTGCTTATGACTTACCGTAATTGTAACTGTTGTTCCCTCTGGAACAGAAGTACCTTCTGAGTAATCACTTGAAACTACATATCCATATGTTCCACTTGATGTTGTATAAGAAGCATTAACCTTAAGTCCGTTATTTTCAAGCCACTGTCTTGCTTCTGACTCAGTCTTTCCTACAAGATTAGCCATTGTAACATTCTTAATCTGCTTTCCACGGCTTACTGTAATTGTAACTGTTGTTCCCTGTGCCACACTTCCTGATGGAGAAGCCTTAATTACTTTGCCTTCATCAACAGTGCTGCTGTAATCATAATCAACCGAAACCTTAAATCCTGCTGATTCCAGTTTTTCTCTTGCATCAGATTCTGATTCCCCTGTAACAGATGGAACTGTTGTATTAACAACTTCTTCCCCACCACTTATAGTAAGAATAATCTGTGTATTCTTTGCCACCTTGGCACCTGCCTTAGTTCCCTGTGAAATTACAGTATCCTTAGCCACTGTCTTAGAGCTCTGTACAACCTGCTTATATCCAAGTCCGACGTCATTAAGTGCCTTAACAGCTCCATCCTTAGTCATGCCCTCAACCTTAGGAACTGTAACTGTATCCTTGGAATTTGCTGTTGATACCGTCTCTTCAGTAGCTGATACAGTTTCTGTATTTTCATTCTTATGGGACTTAGTGCTTCCAACAAGCTTAACAATAACAAATATTGTAACAATAAGTATAATAACAGCTATTCCTATTCCAATTATTTTCATAATTAAATCCAGCTTGTCATTATCCTCATCATCAATATCTACATCCTCATCGTCTTCCTGTAATTCATTATCTGAATCTTCATTTTCATCATCTTCCAGAAAAATATCATCATCTGATAATGCATCATCATTCTCACCAGCATTAACTTCTTCTGTATCAGATGAAGCTGTAGCTGCCACTCCTGCTGCTGCATAAACCGGAGCCATCTTAACAAAATCTTCATCTGGCATTACGAGAGCTTTTTTAAGATCTGTTATAAGTTCTGCTGCTGTCTGATATCTTCTGTCAGGTTTCTTCTGTGTACATTTAATAACAATTCTGTCTATACTTAATGGTATATCCGCTGCAACCGTAGATGGTGCAGGTATCTCATCCTGAATATGCTGTACTGCTACTGCAACTGTAGAGTCACCATCAAACGGTACTGTACCTGTCAGCATCTCAAATATTGTTATACCGAGAGAGTATATATCACTTCTCGCATCAGAATATCCGCCTCTTGCCTGTTCAGGTGAAATATAATGAACCGAACCCATTGTTGATGACGAATTAATTGTACTTGATGAAGCAACCTTGGCAATTCCAAAGTCTGTTACCTTGACCTTGCCTTCCTTAGATATAATAATGTTCTGTGGCTTAATATCCCTGTGGACAATATTATGCTTATGTGCTGCATCAAGTCCGTTAGCAACCTGAATTGCAATGCTAACAGCTTCCTTAAAAGGTATTTTGCCACGCTTTTCTATGTATTTCTTAAGAGTTATGCCCTCTACAAGCTCCATTACAATGTAATATACTCCGTTCTCATCACCGACATCATATACATTAACTACATTAGGATGTGTAAATCCTGCTACAGACTGTGCCTCTGCCCTGAACTTAGATACAAATGTCTTGTCTTCACTAAACTCAGACTTCATTACCTTAATAGCAACATATCTGTTGAGTTTATGGCACTTTGCTTTGTAAACATCTGACATTCCGCCTGTGCCAATCTGCTCGATTATCTCGTATCTGTCAGCTAAAAACATTCCTTTTCTTAACATAACCTATCCCTTTCACTTACAGTTCTACAATTATAACTGAAATATTATCCTTACCGCCATTCTCATTCGCTCTGTCAATAAGCATTCTCGCTGCATCTTCTATATCGGCATTGTTCCTTACAATGCTTAATATCTCTGCATCTTCAAGCATATTAGTAAGACCATCAGAACACATAAGAACCTTACTGTTTTCTTTAAGATCAATTGAAAACATCTCTGGTTCGACTTGTTCCTCTACTCCGATTGCCCTTGTTATGACATTCTTTCTGGCATGTGTTCTTGCCTCGCTTTTACTTAACTGTCCTGCAAGAACCATCTCTTCAACAAGTGAATGATCTCTTGTTATCTGAGTTATGTCATTGTCATCTATTACATATAATCTGCTGTCTCCTACATTAGCAACTCTTAATACATTATCAAATATGGTTGCGATAACAAGCGTTGTTCCCATACCATAGTAATCCTCTGATTCAGATGCCTTCTGTAAAAGCAGACCATTAACCATCTTAACCGAATCATTAATAATGGATATCGCATCTTTTCCCTGTGACTGTTCAATAAGAGTTTTAATAGTTTCAACTGTAAAACGTGAAGCTATATCACCAGCTTTATGACCGCCCATTCCATCTGCTACAATAAACAGATTAGGCAAGCATCCAACCCTGTCAACAGATGTATATATATAATCCTGATTAACGGCACGCGTCTTGCCTATATCAGTAATCGCCGTTGCTTTCATCAACATCCTCCATATACTTATTCCTTAACTGTCCACAGGCACCATCAATATCTCTGCCCATTTCCCTTCTAATTGTAACATTTATTCCGTTCTTTTCAAGTTTATTTTTAAATGCGTACACTTCATCCTTACCAGTCTGCTTATAATCACGCTCCTTGATAGGATTAACAGGTATAAGATTAATATGGCAGTTCATGCCCTTAACAAGTTCAATCAGCTGCTTTGCACATTCCATTGAATCATTGACACCTTTAACAAGACTGTATTCAAATGAGATTCTTCTGCCTGTACATTCTATGTAATACCTGCATACATCCATTATCTCCTCAATTGAATACTTATTAGCTATAGGCATCATTGTTTTTCTTAGTTCATCATTAGGCGCATGAAGTGAAATAGCAAGTGTAATCTGTAACTTAAGGTCAGCAAGTTCCTTTAACTTAGGTACTATTCCACATGATGATACAGTAATATTTCGCTGGCTTATATTAAGCCCCCTCTCATCATTGAGAAGTTCTATAAACTTAATAAGATTATCATAGTTATCCATTGGCTCTCCAGAACCCATAACTACAACATTGCTTACTCGCTCCCCTGTAACCTTCTGTATTCTGTATATCTGGTCAAGCATTTCAGATGGTCTTAAATCCCTGACTTTGCCGTTAAGTGTAGATGCACAGAAACGGCATCCCATACGGCATCCAACCTGTGAAGATATACATACTGAATTACCATGATGATATTTCATGAGTACACTTTCAACATAATTACCATCCGATAATCTGAACAGATATTTTTCTGTCCCGTCAAGCTTTGAATGCTGTACCCTGACAGGCTCTAAGCATACATATTCTGATGTTTCCTTTAACTTCTGTCTTAATGCATTAGAAATGTTGGTACATTCATCAAAGCTGTCTGCCAGCTTTTCATGCATCCACTGATATAGCTGCGAAGCCCTGAACTTCTTTTCACCAAGTCCAGCCATATATGTTACAAGTTCGTCATAATTAAGTGACTTAATATCTGTCATGTCTATTCTCTCCTAAGTTTTGCAACAAAGAACCCATCTGTTCCGCCATTCTTTCCCGGCAGAATCTGTCTGTATTCTATCTTCTTAAAGCCATATTCTTTACATAACCAGTCAGCATTGGCTTCATTCTCTTCTGAATTAATTGTACATGTACTGTACATCATTATACCGCCCTGCTTAACATATGCCTGTACAACAGAAAGTATGCTCTGCTGAAGCTCTTTTAATGAAACAAGCTTGTCCTCTGTTATATTATATCTGATATCAGGCTTTCTTCCCATAACGCCGAGTCCTGAGCATGGAAGGTCTGCTATAACAACATCTGCCTTCTCTCTCATAGATTCATCCATTACGAGTGCATCTTTTACCTGAACTTCTATATTATTAAGTCCTAGCCTTGATATATTTTCTTCAATAAGTCCTGCCTTATAATCTGATACATCCCTTGAATATACTTTACCATCAGTGCCAACACTTATTGCAGCATTAACACTCTTGCCTCCTGGTGCTGCGCACACATCAATTACTGTGTCCCCAGTCTTAAATCCAGTCATATATCCTGCTGTCATGGAGCTTATATCCTGTATCTGGTACAGACCATCCCTGAAACTCTTAAGTCCGGCTATATAATCATAGTCCTTAATCTCTAAAGCATATGGTATACCTTCAACATCTGCCACAGATACATTTTCCTGTGAAAGAATCCTCTTTATCTCTTCAACCGGTGCCTTTGCTGTATTACATCTTACATAAGTCTTTTTTTCCTGCTTAAAGCCTGCAAGAATTTTCTCAGTCTTATCAATACCTAACTGACTATGCCACATTTTAACTATCCATAATGGCATTGAGTATTTTACAGAAAGGTACTGTTCAATATCCTTATTCCTGTCAGGATATGTAATATTGTCTTTATTTCTTGCAATGTTTCTTAAGACTCCGTTCACAAAGCTCTTAAGTCCTGTGAATCCACGTTTTGCAGCCAGCTTTACAGCCTCATTGCACACTGCTGAATCCGGAATATTATCCATATATATTATCTGGTATACAGACATTTCACATATATTTCTTATAAGTGGTTTCATCTTTCTTACAGGAGTCTTTGAAAACTGGTCTATTATATAGTCAAGTTCAATTCTGTTCTCAATCGTTCCTAGTGATAATCTGCTTATAAATGCTCTCTTATTCTTATCAAGATACTGGTACTTTGTCAGTGCATTATTAATGAGAAGGTGTGAAAATTCACCCTTCTCATTGATTTCCATAAGTATATCCAGTACAACTGCCCTTAAATTCACCGAATCAGTCACGGCGTCTTCCTCCAAATAAATAAATCAGTCTTAAAAGCTGTAAAATTGCTGTGGCTGCTGCCGCAACATATGTCATGGCCGCTGCTGAAAGCACTTTTCTTGCCTGTCTGTTCTCATCTCCATATAGGAATCCTTCTGATTCAAGAAGCTGTAATGCTCTTGCCGAAGCATTAAACTCAACCGGTAATGTTACAAGCTGGAAAAGTACTGCCAGACTGAACATAAGAATACCAATATCTATAAGTATATTAGTTGAGCCAAATATAAGTCCAAGCACAATAAGTATCCATGATACCTGCGAACCGACGCTGGCTAACGGAAAAAGTGCTGTTCTGAAGCTTAAAGGACCATATCCGTAAGCATGCTGTATAGCATGTCCTGTTTCATGGGCTGCAACTCCGATAGCAGCAACAGATGTTGAATTATACACAGAATCTGACAGGTTAAGTGTCTTATTTCTTGGATTATAATTATCTGTCAGGCTTCCTGATACTCTCTGAATAGATACATCGTATATTCCCTGGCTTCTTAAAAGCTGCTCTGCGACCATTGCGCCTGTCATTCCTTTTGAAGATGACACCTTGGAATACTTGTTAAATGTGCTTTTTACCTTTACCTGTGCTATCAGTGCAATAACGCATGATATTATTATCAGAATGTACATTGGATCATAGTAATATCCATATCCATAATAACCATATAAAGCTACCATAATACCTCTTTTCTGAACCATTTAAGATTCTGCTTATTCTCCTAACATTACACCTGCTTCTAACTGGTTGCCTCTTAAGAACGAACCACTGTCCATTCTCTTCTTACCTTCTAACTGAACCTCATTAACAACTAAATACCCCTGTCCACAGGCTATTGTAAATGTGTTCTTTCCTACCGTAACAACCTGTCCCGGCTTAACTTCTTCTGTCTGTACTTCACTGATATTATCTGCAACATCTGCATCCCATATCTTTAACATTTTACCGTCTATATAAGTAAATGCACTAGGCCATGGATTAAGTCCTCTTATAAGTCTTTCAAGTTCAGCTGCACTCTTATTGAAATCCATCTTACCAAATGACTTATGAAGCATTTTTACATAAGTGCTTTCTGAATCATCCTGCTTAACAGGAGTAATAGTTCCAGCTTCAAGTCCTTCAAGTGTCTTAACCAAAAGATGCGCACCGACATCACTTAATCTGTCAAAAAGACTTCCGCCCGTCTCTTTAGCATCAAGCTTCACCTTCTCAACCATCAGGATATCTCCTGTATCAAGGCCTTCATCCATCTTCATGGTTGTAACACCTGAATACTCACAGCCATCAATAACTGCCCACTGGATTGGCGATGCACCTCTGTACTTAGGAAGAAGTGATGCATGAACATTGATACAGCCGTATCTTGGCATGTTGATAATACTTGCCGGCAGTAACTGTCCAAATGCAACAACAACAATTACATCTGCATTATATGTTCTTAATTCTTCTACAAATGCTTCATCTCTTGCTCTCTCCGGCTGTAAAACTGTGATTCCATGCGCCACAGCTTCCTCCTTAACTGGAGAGAAAACAAGTGATTTGCTTCTTCCCCTTGGTTTATCAGGCTGTGTAACAACTGCTGCCACATCATGTCCTGCTTCGATTATTGCTTTAAGTGTCCCTACAGCAAAATCGGGTGTACCCATAAATACTACTCGCATTCTGTTCCCCTTTTCATTAATTATTCTTCTTCAATGTCATCTGTAGAGAGAAGTTCTCCTTCTACTTTATCAACATACATTATACCATCAAGATGGTCAATCTCATGAAGAAGGCATCTTGCAAGAAGCTCCTCTCCTTCTACTATAATCTCTTCCATATTCTCATTAAGAGCCTTAACCTTGGCATAATTAGGTCTTGTAACCTCACCTGTCTTTCCAGGTACACTCAGGCATCCTTCAAGCCCTGTCTGACTTCCGCTTGTCTCTAATACAACAGGATTGATAAGAACAATAGGATCATCTCCACAGTCAATAACAACAAGTCTCTTTCTGATTCCAACCTGAGGTGCTGCAAGACCTACACCGTTAGCCTCATACATTGTATCAAACATATCATCAATAAGCTCTTCAATTCTTGGTGTCATCTCTGTAATCTCTTTTGCCTTGGCTCTTAGTATATCATCTCCAAGTGTTCTAATATTTCTTATTGCCATATATTCCTCCTCGCAATCATCCATTAATATCGTATTGTACATTAATATTCTTAAAAGCCTGATTTCCAACAATATTAACATCAAGCTTTTCATGTATACTGTTAAGAACTTCCCTGTCTTTATGTTTTACATAGATTATCTTACTATACACATCTTTAATCTTATATATAGGTGCATCTGCCGGACCTATACACATAAGTTCTTTATACTTACAGTTGTTATCCACAAATGCTTTAACCCACGCTGCACTCTTTGTCAATAACATCTCATCTGGTGAAGATAACATAATCTTCATAAGATTATCCGCCGGCGGATATCCACACAGCTTTCTGTAAGCAATTTCCTGCTCATAGAAAGCATTATAATCCTGATTAGCCGCACTAACAATACTAAAATGCTCCGGCGTATAAGTCTGTATAACTACATTGCCGCTTTTTTCTGCTCTTCCTGCCCTTCCAGCCGCCTGTGTAAGAAGCTGGAAAGTTCTCTCAGAAGCCCTGTAATCACTGGAATAAAGTGACATGTCTGCCGCAAGCACTCCCATAAGCGTTACATTTGGAAAATCATGTCCTTTAACAATCATCTGAGTTCCAATAAGAATATCCGCATTACCATTGGCGAATTCCGACAGAATCTTTTCATGTCCATCCTTGCCTCTTGTAGTGTCCATATCCATTCTTAGCACTCTCGCCTGTGGAAATGTTTTCTTAACCTGTGCTTCAACACCTTCTGTTCCTGCCCTGAAGCCCGAAACATATCTTGAACCGCATGAAGGACATACAGTTATCTTAGGTGTTGTATATCCGCAGTAATGACACATCAGCCTTCCATCAGCATGCTCCGTAAGTGAAACATCACAGTGCGGGCATTTCATAACCTTTCCGCATGAACGGCACGATATAAAGCCAGCCACGCCTCTCTTATTAAGGAAAAGCATTATCTGCTCATGCTTTGCAAGTCTGTCACTCATCAGTTCTCTTAACCTGTTGCTGAATATCGTCCTGTTTCCAAGCCTTAATTCTTCTCTCAGATCAACAATGTCAACTGCTGGAAGCCCTCCGCTTCCCGCCCGGCTGTCAAGTGTAATAAGCTGTATATGTCCATTCATTGCCGCATAGTAGCTTTCCATTGAAGGAGTCGCAGAACCAAGTATCACTGAAGCGCCTGCTTCCTTTGCAATATGGCATGCAACCTCTCTTGCATGATATCTTGGAACAGTCTCTGACTTATAAGCTCCTTCATGCTCTTCATCTATTACTATAAGGCCTATATTTGAAAATGGTGTGAACAACGCCGAACGCGGGCCAATCATTACACTTATATCACCTCTCTGTGCCCGCAGAAACTGGTCATAACGCTCTCCCTTTGACATACGGGAATTCATAATAGATACCTTATCCCCGAATCTGTGGTAAAACCTCTGCACAGTCTGAAATGTAAGTGCAATCTCCGGTATAAGCACAATTACCTGTCTTCCATGATTAACAACATGCTCAATTGTCTCAAGATACACCTCAGTCTTTCCGCTTCCTGTAACACCATGAAGCAGATATGTCTTATAATCATCATTATCATAGTCAGCTATTATTGTATCCACAGCGTTTTTCTGCTGTTCATTAAGTTCGATACGCTTTCTTTCTCCGGTAACATTTCTTACAGGATTCCTATACATATCTTCTGACCTGACTTCGGCAATCCCCATATCTTCAAACGCCTTGACCGTCTGTGCCGTGATATTAAGCTTGGATTTAATAATACTTTCATCTATTACAGGTTCCTTAATCAGTGCCTCTAACAATCTGTATCTTGCTTTTGCATTTTTCTTTGCAAATGCATCAAGATACTTCTGCGCCTGTGCTACGTCAATAATAAGATTAACCGAGCGTTTTTCCTTCTGTTTAACCTTATCTTTTACAGGAATAACCGTCTTAATTGCCTGATTCATGGTACAGCCATAATTGTGCTTCAGCCACGCCGCAAGCTTTAACATTCTGCTTACTGCAGTGACCTTTCCCTCAGTAATTCCTGTAATATATTTTATCTTTTCAACAGGATATGCCACCTTGTCTCCCAAGCCTACAACATACCCTGTTATCTGCCTGTTTCCTGCTCCAAATGGAATATCAACTGACATTCCCAATTCAATTACATCCACCAATCCATCCGGAACTGCATACTGGAATGTCTTATCAAGCTGTTCATGTGAAATGTCTATTATTACATCTGCGTACATTAATTACCCTTCAATTCTTCAAGCACTTCTTTGATAAGCACCCTCTCATCCATAGGATACTTCACACCCTTAATCTCCTGATAATCCTCATGACCTTTACCCGCAAGAACAATAATATCACCTGGTTCGCCATGTTCTATCGCATACTTAATAGCTTCTTTTCTGTCTGTAATATCAACATGCTTTCCAGTAGTCTTAGCAATTCCAGTCTTGATATCTTCTATAATTGCCTCCGGCTCTTCAAATCTTGGATTATCTGATGTGATAATAGTAAGGTCAGCAAGTTTTCCTGAAACCTCGCCCATCTCATATCTTCTTTCCTTGGAGCGGTTACCACCACATCCAAACAGGCATACAAGTCTGTGAGGGTGATATTCCTTAAGAGTTGTAAGTATACTCTCTAAAGCCATTGCATTATGAGCATAATCTATCATTAATGTAAAATCATCTGAAACCTTTACAAGCTCAATTCTTCCCTTAACCTTAACATGCTTAAGAGTTTCCTTAAGTGCCTCTTCGTCAACATCGAAATGCCTTGTAATTGCTATTGCACATAATGAATTGTATACAGAAAACTTACCCGGAAGATTAAGTTCAACCTTCATATTAACAAGTCCTGTACAGTCATATGTAAGACCAATTTTACCCGGTTCATGTAAAAGTTCAATATTTTCAGCCTTAATATCAGCATTATCTCCGATACCATAGCTTTCAACCTTACATATTGCTCCCCTAAGGATATCTTTGGTATGCTTATCATCAGCATTAACAATACCAACCTTGCACTGCTTGAATAACTTTGCCTTACAGTTAAGATAATCCTCAAATGACTCATGCTCATTAGGTCCGATATGGTCGGGCTCAAGATTAGTAAACACTCCTATATCGAACATAATACCTGCTGTTCTGTCAAGCTTAAGTCCCTGCGAAGACACCTCCATAACAACTGCCTTACAGCCAGCGTCTACCATCTTTGCAAATGACTGGTGAATCTCTATTGATTCAGGTGTTGTATTATGTGCCGGAATCGCTTCATCCCCGATAATAGTCTCAATTGTTCCAATAAGTCCAGTCTTAATGCCGCATGCCTCAAGCACATTTTTAACCATATAAGTGGTTGTTGTTTTTCCCTTAGTTCCTGTTATTCCTATTGTAAACAGCTTCTTATCAGGATTGTCATATATTGCTGCCGACATAAGTGCAAGCGCAAGCCTTGTGTTATCCGTGCTAACAACTGCTGCCTTGCAATCCTTAGCTTCGTACTCGCCATCAAGAACAACAATTACAGATGCCTTATCCTTAATCTGGTCAATATATTTATGTCCATCACTCACAGCACCCTTAATGCATACAAATGCATATCCATCCTGCATTTTTCTTGAATCAGATGTAATTCCTGTCACTTGCGACTCAGTACTGCCGCATACAACACTGTACCTGAAATCTGCAGTTTCATTTTCTGAACATATTTTTAATATCTCTGAAAGCTTCATACATTAGTCTCCTTATTTTATAGTATATATTACTTACATTACTGCTGCTTTAGAAGTGTTTCAAACTCTTCCATTGTCATCTCAACCTTTCTTGGCTTAGTTCCAAGCTCGGGTCCTACTACCTTTGCATCAGCAAGCTGGTCCATAATTCGTCCTGCCCTGTTAAAGCCAATCTTAAAATGTCTCTGCAGACTTCCTATTGAGCCTTTTTCATTCTCAATAACGAATCTTCCTGCATCAGCAAAAAGTGAATCTCTCTCATCATCGCCTTTACTGCTGCCAGGCATGCTCTCCTGACTTACAGTAGCCTGTGCAATACTCTCATCATAAGATACTTCCTCTGCATTCTCCTTAAGGAAAGATACAACATTTTCAACCTCTTCATCAGATACGAATGCGCCCTGAACACGCAGCGGCTTTGGAAGATTAGATGGGAAGTAAAGCATATCTCCCTTTCCAAGCAGCTTCTCAGCACCATTCATATCAATGATAACTCTTGAATCAATTCCCGAAGATACTGCAAATGCTATCTTAGACGGAATATTTGCCTTGATAAGTCCTGTTACTACATTAACAGAAGGTCTCTGCGTTGCTATAACCATATGTATTCCGGCCGCTCTAGCAAGCTGAGCCAGACGGCATATTGCATCTTCGACCTCACCCGGTGCAACCATCATAAGGTCAGCAAGCTCATCTATGATAATAACAATCTGTGGAAGCTTCTCCATTGGAGGGTCTATGCCCTCCTTATTCTTCTTAACAACAACATCATTATATCCCTTTATATTACGAACCTGCATTGCCGCAAACTTCTTATATCTGTCTGTCATCTCATTAACAGCCCAGTTAAGCGCCCCCGCAGCCTTCTTAGGATCAGTTACAACCGGTAATAACAGATGTGGTATTCCATTATATACACTTAACTCAACAACCTTAGGGTCAACCATTATAAGTCTTACATCCTCCGGCTTTGCCTTATAAAGAATACTCATAATAATTGTGTTGATACATACCGATTTACCTGAACCAGTCGCACCTGCAATAAGCATATGAGGCATCTTAGCAATATCAGCAATAATAGTCTTTCCTGCAATATCCTTACCAACACCGAATGATATTGCTGACTGGCTTTCCTTGAATTCCTTAGACTCAACCAGTTCCCTGAAATATACACTTCCGGCTTCCTTATTAGGAACTTCAATACCTATAGCTGCCTTGCCCGGAATTGGTGCTTCAATTCTTATGTCGGCGGCTGCCAGATTAAGCTTGATATCATCTGATAAAGAAACAATCTTGCTTACCTTGACACCCTGTTCCGGCTGTAACTCATATCTTGTAACTGTAGGTCCGCAGCTTATATCAGTTATAGTAACTTTAACACCGAAAGTAAGCAGTGTCTCCTGTAACCTCTGTGCAGTTACTCTGTATTCAGACTTTCCACCAGACGCTGCACCTGGATTTCTCTTTAATAAGCTTACCGGTGGGAACTTGTATGCTTTCTTAGGTTTATTCACAGGCTTGACCTGTACTTCAGTCTTCTGCTCATCACTTAACTGTTCACTGCCCTGCTGCCCATTATTCTGGTTCACACTATTTTCTCTGTATTCTTCATTAGTCACATCATTTTCATATATATTATCATTATCTGATACATAATCATTATCATATGATGCAGTATTATCCTCTGGCATGTTTCCGGCCACTTCATCATCAACCATATAATCATCTGGCTGTATCTGCTGCATATGAGACTCATAGTCAGCATACACTGGCTCATCAGCCACATTTCCTGCTACACCTGCATTACTATCGCAATCATAAGCAAGCTCAAATGCATCTTCATCAGGCTCATAGATATCCTGTGTATACTGGTCATTACGTTCAGTATCAACATGAATTTCATGTATATCAATATCATGTGCCAGTTCTTCATCCGTTCCTGTTATAAGAGTATCAGATGTCACTCCACGGACAACATTATTCATACGTGCATTGGCAAGATATTCTTCTCTCGCTTTCTTTTCCGCAAGCTGCTTTTCTTTCTTTTCAATCTTCTTAAGCCTTGCCTTAGCACGCTCTTCTTCCCTTAACCTGCGGTATTCATCATCAGACATGTCATTCTGTCTGCCTGCTGAATGTTCTTTGTATGCTGAATAATCCTCTCTTGCTTCCTGCATAATGCGCTGGCTGCCGTTTCCAACCTTCTTAAGCCCGGATATAAAAGACCTCTCCGTAATTATAACCAGACATATTATTGCAAGTATCATAAGTATTACGAATGTTCCAATTGAACCTATAGGGCTAAGTACCTTGCATAGCAATCCGCCAAAAAATCCGCCCCCGGCTTTATAATCAGCACAATATGTAAATATACTTCCTAATCCATTATCTGCAATATCCGGTTTATTATATAAACACTGAATCATTGCACATAATACAACAAACAATCCATATCCTGCTGCTGTCTTAATTCTCGCGACGCGAAGCAGATCTCTGTTTACCATAAGAAAGATTATGCTTACTGCAAGAATTACAGGAAATATGTATTCCATAACTCCAAATAAGCCAAACATAAGCCATTTAATTCCTCTTCCCAATGTTCCTGCAATATTAAAATTACTTAATACCATTATTATTGCACAGGCAATTGAAAAAAGAATAATACAATCATTCTTCAACTGGTCGGCCTGTGTCTGGACATTTTTCTTAGTCTGTTTCTTTCTCCCCTGAGCAGTCGTCTTTTTCCCTTGAGTATTAGTTTTTCTGCTTTGACTGGTATTCTTTCTACCATTATTGCTGGCTGTTTTTGCCATAAACCTTCACTCCTTCATATATTCATCACGCATCATGATATTATACCATTTATCTAATCTCAAGGCAAATAAATGTGCATTCTCCAAAACACAGAAAAAGCGGAATACACACATAACTGTGCATATCCCGCCTGTCATACATATATATTTAATTACTCATCAAATATACTTACAATTTCGCCTTCCATAATCTTGTTCATATTCTTTACTGCACAGAAATTACCACACATAGAACATGTATCTTCCTTCTCAGGCTTAGATGAAGCTCTGTAAGCTCTTGCCTTCTCGGGGTCAATCGCAACGTCAAACATTGCTTCCCAGTCAAGAACCTTTCTTGCCTTGTCCATCTTATAATCCCAGTCCATTGCACCCGGTACGCCCTTTGCAATATCAGCCGCATGTGCTGCAATCTTAGAAGCAATAATTCCTTCCTTAACATCATTAAGATCTGGTAATCTTAAATGTTCTGCAGGTGTTACATAGCACAGGAATGAAGCTCCGTAAGTAGCTGCGATAGCTCCACCAATTGCTGCTGTAATGTGATCATATCCTGGAGCTATATCAGTAACAAGAGGTCCTAATACATAGAAAGGTGCTCCCTTGCATATTGTCTGCTGAATCTCCATATTAGCCTTAATCTGGTTAAGAGGCATATGTCCTGGTCCTTCAACCATAACCTGGACATCCTTCTCCCATGCTCTTCTTGTAAGCTCGCCAAGTGTAACAAGTTCTTCAATCTGTGAGATATCTGATGCATCCATAATACATCCCGGTCTGCACGCATCTCCAAGACTCATTGTAACATCATATTCTCGGCATATCTCCAGCACTCTGTCATAATATTCAAAGAACGGATTCTCATTTCCTGTCATCTCCATCCATGCATATATGATAGAACCGCCTCTTGATACAATATTCATAAGTCTCTTATCTGCTCTGAACTTCTTAGCTGTAGCCTTGTTGATACCACAGTGTATAGTCATGAAATCGACGCCGTCTTTAGCATGCATTTCTACAACATCAAGCCACTCCTGTGCAGTGATATCCTTAAGTGCCTTATGATAATATACAACTGCATCATATATAGGAACTGTTCCAATTGTTGCCGGACATTCTGATGTCAGCTTTCTTCTGAACTTCTGTGTATCTCCGAAAGAAGAAAGATCCATGATAGCTTCCGCACCCATCTTTACAGCGTTATTAACCTTGTCAAGCTCCATATCAAGATCCACGCAGTCTCTTGAAGTTCCAAGATTAACATTAATCTTAGTTCTTAACTTATTTCCGATACCATTAGGGTCAAGACATTTATGATTCTTATTGGCAGGAATTATAACCTGTCCCTTAGCTATAAGCTGTCTTAAACTCTCGACATCTATATTTTCTTTCTTTGCAACAATTTCCATTTCTTTAGTAACAATGCCTTTTCTTGCAGCATCCATCTGTGTTGCGTATTCCATATGTATTCCTCCATTCTGGGTAATTAACAGGAAAAATCATAAGCCTTGTGGAAATTCGATATTGAAACAATCAAATGAAGAGCTAAAAAGCCCTTTTAAGAATCCCTACGGTGGCATTATCCACATCAGGTTATGGGTCGGAACTTAATCCCTCTCAGCAGCCACTGCTTACACAGCCCTTATGCTCCCCTGCAAATATAATATGTGATAAGTATAACAAATGTGTGGTATTTGTCAATCTGGTAATTAATTTGATAACTCTTGTAAATAAATCTTAAAATTCTAATTTTATAAAGTTGATATATTGCATTTTAAGCTTTAAATATACTATTAATCCACTTGTTATAAATTATATTTTTTAATGACTCAATTCTTTCAGGTACTAAAACGTATTGCTATTTCCTGCATTACCTGTTTTAGTTTTATGATGACTCAATTCTTTCAGGTACTAAAACCAATAGCATTATATAAGCTTGCTTTGGGCAGTTTTATGATGACTCAATTCTTTCAGGTACTAAAACCAATTCGTGAGGGTAGCAATGCAGCAGGGAGTTTTATGATGACTCAATTCTTTCAGGTACTAAAACTAATGGTTGCGGTTGATTTCAACCGTGTTCGTTTTATGATGACTCAATTCTTTCAGGTACTAAAACATTAAAGTAAGGAGAGAAAGAAATGGAAAAGTTTTATGATGACTCAATTCTTTCAGGTACTAAAACTTACATGCGGATTTAATTGTTCCGTTGCCAGTTTTATGATGACTCAATTCTTTCAGGTACTAAAACTTACTAATCTTAATGCTGACAATATCACAGGTTTTATGATGACTCAATTCTTTCAGGTACTAAAACTAACATGCGGCTGTAGTTGGTCGGTTGCCAGTTTTATGATGACTCAATTCTTTCAGGTACTAAAACATACGCTTGTTATGTCTCCCTTGCTTGCCAGTTTTATGATGACTCAATTCTTTCAGGTACTAAAACATTGGCACTCTCCTTACATCTGTAATACATGTTTTATGATGACTCAATTCTTTCAGGTACTAAAACATCAAATACCACTTTTTGCATAAAAATAAAACACATGTACCTTTCATTTGCATAAAACATCGCCTCCAAGTATATTATATCATTATTTGTTCCTCTAAAAAAGCTTTTTCCATATTATTTTTAGCATTACACTTCCCCATATGAACGCCTATCGATTCATCTAAAAGCTTTAAAAACACATATTCTTTACCACGCGGACTATACCCATCTATGCCTATATCATGAATAATTTGCGTAATGTTATATATCATGTCTTTTTCATTTATATTATAATTGCAAGGATAATTATCTTCAAAAAAATTTTGTAATTCCTCTATCATAGGCATAGAAAAAACCTCATCGTTAATAACATTAATTCCCGTGATATTTTTTTCATTAATATATACATATCCCCTTATGCTTGTTGTGACAATTATGTTTATATCTAATTCTAATGTCATAATCTCTAATTGCCTCATCAATGAAAAATACTGTTCTATATTAAGATAATGATCTATATTCTCTAACACTAACAGTATCTTATCTGGGTTATCCTTATAATACGCCTTCATGATTTTTATATATTCCACACACAAATCATAATTACTCATTTTTTCAATATATCCTAATTCTGGCGTCCTTGTGATTGCCAATTGTGCGACGTCTGTTATCTTCTCCTCCATGAAATCAAGCATCAAACTAATGCCCGATTCTTTCATATTACTATTAATCTTAGCAAATATCTTTTCATATCCTGCCACTATATCTTCATATATAAGTTGATTATCATATTTAGAATTAACATAGTCTGCATACTTTTTCATAATACTATTTTTAGACATTTGAATATTGCTAATCAAATCATTTATATTTGCTATATAATATGTTGTATAATATTTTCTACCAACAACTTCATTATCTATTTTAATAACACAGTCATCCTTATCCTCATACTCTGCATATTTAGTGTTTGAAAAATATTTTACAATATTTCGTATTATATAATTTTTCATTTGCACATTAATTCCACATAGCTGCGTAATACATTCAATATTTAACTCTAATCTATCATCTATTGATAAAATCATATAACTACAAACCTTTCATCATTAGCAATTTTCTCATTTAAATTTTTGGTTCCTACAAGTATCTTCATATCTTCGTATTGTTTTTCTGTTATTTCTAACAACCTTATATTCCCATTTGCAGGTAAATTCTTTGCCAGTCTTTTCTGCAATCTCTCTGAATATTGTCTATTAGGACATGTCCTTATATAAACAGAGTATTGAAGCATAACAAACCCTTCAAGAATAAGTTTCTTCTTAAAGTTTCTATATTCTCTTTTTTCTTTGTCAGTATCCACAGGAAGATCAAACATACATAAAACTCTCATAACATCATACCTCATCTGCATACTCCTCATAATCATTAATATTGGGAAAAATAAGTTCTGTTCCATCTTTCAGATTCTTGGAAAACATCATTACATATTCCTCTAGCATATTGCCAAGATACATCTTCTTTCCCTTATATCTAATAAAATGATTAACAATATTTATTATTTTGTATCTATGATCTGCCTTGAAAAATTCCTGTCCCTCCAGAATTCTATATGTATATAAATCTACTATCGGTCTTAATGGTTCCATCAAATCGTCAACCAGATTAAAACGGTTATATTCATTTTTATGATGTATTCCTATCTGACAATTCAGTCCATAACCCACGCACAATCTAGCAATAAAAGACCTTATTATTGTATATCCATAATCAAGACCTGAATTTAATAGTAAATCTTCATTCCCTCTTGAAAAGCTTGTCCCCATCAACTCATTAAAATAAACTTTCGCACCATGTGCCTCTCTGTTACTTTTATCTCCATCTGTTATCTCATCGCAATATTCTTTTATTTTTAATGCAATATCATTATCTTTACCTAGTATTTCCAATACCCGTGCCTGATTATTTAACTTTGCTATAATAATCTTTTTCCATAATTTATCATATTCTGTCTGACTGTACTGAATCTGATAATTAAGAATTTTTGATATATGACTATGATTATCATAATCGCAATAATATCCTATAGGTAAATGCTTAGCATCACAAAATATCATTCCCACATTATGTTCTGCTAAATATGATAACATTCTTGATGTAAGTGTAATCTTCATATTATCAATAACCAGCAATGATACATCATCAACGGATATCCATATATCATGACCTTCCTTATTAATTATTATATTATTTAATTTAATACTCATTTTTACATCATTTTCAATCAATATTACCTTATACCCCATAACACCCCCCATATACAGAAAAAGGGACACCACTTGGTGTCCCTTGAATTCGGCATAAAGCCTTATTTTAGTAGGTCTGAAAAAATTGAGTCATCACAAACCTATTATTATAGTATCACACTACTATCATTCAATCAACACTCAATTTAAATTTCTCTTTATATATTTTAGTTTCGTTTCCAAGAATATCTGTATATATTTTAGATATATATCTAACCTTTGATAAATACGGAAACTTACGATTTTTATAACCTTTAGCCATTATTGGTTTCGTCTCAACTTTATTTTTCACACCTTCACTTTTAGATAAAAACCGTTCTTTATAAACAATTCCATTTTGCTCATACTCAATAATATCATTTTCATAAAACGACAACCTATATTCATATCCCGCCAATTTCAAGCTTTCTAGTGTATCACCTTCCTTTAATAATCCCTCTTTTATAAGAATTGCCACATATGATTTTTCATCAAGAACATATTTTCCATTTAAATATTTAAAATATGCATATTTAATTCCTATTATTCTATATAATTTTTCATTAAAATTATAATACACATCTGCTCTGTATGAAGCAAGCGTATCCATTATCACCCTCTTATCGCCATTCTTATACCCATAATTAGCAGATATATCAATGCAAGAACCGACTTCATTATCCACATACTTAATCTTTTTAATTATTGGACCATTATGATTTTTTGCATATTTTCTTATATAATCTCCTGTTTCCTGTTCATATGCTATAAATGGATTTTTTTCTTCTTTGTATTGTTCATATATTTCCATAAGGTTTTTAAAAGTTTCGGGATCATGCTTTGCCATCAAAAAGTTATTCAATTTTCCTTTTTTTATTATATTAATTATAGCCTCTACATCCTTATTATTTCGAATATCATATCCTACAATTTTATATATTTTATCTTCTATCTTTCTAGTTCCATATATAGTTGCATTGCTTAATCCTCTATTGGGTTTTTTATCAACCTTATGATGATATCTAACAATACCATTATTCTTTTCTTCTTCATCAAATACACCTTTGCTCTGAACTGACCTTTGAGGTTCCCCTTCAGCTTTTAACAGATTCTTTCGCATTTTAAGGACTTGTCCAAATAATGCCTCATCATAATATTTATTATCAAAACATGAATCCTTATCATCACTCAAATATGTCTCATTTTCAAAATCGATAAATATATTCTGAATATTTCTAAAATTCATGAGTCCCATTTGTGAATAGCACATAATAGCTGCATCTATCGCATGATGACTATATGATTTTTCTCTATCTTTAGGAAGATTCAGTTTTATTCTTAACTGATTTGTGACAGCACCTCTAATTACTCTTACTTTTGTATCACATTCTTTTCCTCCAAAAAACAACTGTATAGCATTAAGTACACTTCTTGATGCATATCTTGTATCATTAAGATTCCTATTAATAAAGCCTTTTAAGACATCAATTTTAGTTATATCTTCGTAATTAAGCAATAATTCTCTTTTCTTTCTAGGTAATGTCTTTGTGCTTAATACATAATTCATAAATTCATGCTGATCATATTGTCTATTAACTGTAGATAAATACATTAATGGGGTACGATTACCTTTATCCTGATTTTCCTCTTTATATACCAGAACTTTATTATTTCTGCTGTCATCATATGAAATACTTAATGGAATAATATGGTCTATCTCAAATAACTCATGATGATATAAAATATCCTGAACATTAATATACTTACCTGAATACGGACATTTTTCATTCTGCTCCACCCATAATTTCAATTCCAATTCTAAGCCCTTATGTTTTCTAAAATATTCATCTGTTATCTCTATGCCATACTCTTCTTTAATTTTCTTTTTAATATTCTTCAGTTCATTCTCTCTTGTCTTCTGAAATTTTTTAATCCTGTCTTTCTGTTCTGCATCATTTCTATCTCTCGGCATCTCAATAACAATATCTTCCGGATATCCATATTTCTTGATTAATGCATTTAAAGCATCTATTGTCATGCTTATAGATCTTCTGACAACAGGATTATATATTTCTTCTAATACAGGCTCTTTAGGCAGATAAACACTGTTTTCAAAAAGATTTATTTTATCTTTAAAAACACCTCGTTCTGCAAGAATATTCATCTGATTAACATTTCTGTCATACAAATCCGGTATTATTTCTCTCATTGCCTTAATTGATAATGACTGCCATTTAGTAAATAAACTGGAATTCTTGTATCTTAATTCTATCAACAGATTAATCTGTTCATTATTAAGATGCAATAATTCGCTCTCCATTATTGCATCTTTTATTCCTTCTCTTTCAGTATTAATAGTTAGTATTCGTCCTATTTCATCTAACTGTTCTATTGTTAATTCCTTAATATCATAGTTTTTTTCAGCAAAAATCTTACGCATTTTGTTGTATTGTTCAAATGTATGATATATATTTTTCTCATTCTTGTCTATTCTTGCGCCTTCAATTTTTTCAATCTTTTCTCCTATACATGAAGAAATTATTTTTTCCATATTAATTCTGTCACTATTCTGAACAATTTCAATAACGTCTTTCTTCTGCTGTGTAGTTAATTTCTTATTATTGACTGTAATATTATTAAGATCATTTAAAATGTTGAACTCCTGTGCTGTATAAGATGCCCCTGCTGCTCGTAATTCTTCTTTATATACGCTACATTTCCCTATTAATTTTTCAAATATATTCTTTTCTGTTATATATTTCCCATCTAAATCTTTTCCTGTTGTATATTTTCCATAATCTGTCCTTGACTTTTCATTCCCAGGGCCTTCATAATATTTCCTTTTTCTGTTAAATATTTTTAAATATTCATCAATAAATTTTTGATTAAGAATTCCATATTTCCCCTGAGTATTCAAAAATTTGTCTATTTCTTTTCTATATGAATTTGTCATAAAAACATTGCTCAAGGTAATCTTTTCGCCATTCTCATTTTCTGCCTCACAATCTCCCCTATATTGTCCATATTTTCTAAATCGTTCAAGCTGTATTTCACATGGTAGCATGTACTCTGATTCTCTTTGATTAATTGCGATTCCTTTCTGATAACTTCCCGTCACATTTTCTTCATTCAAAGCATCTTCGAGATATGATATTCCTCTATGCTTAAGCATATATTTTAAAACACAATAAATCTCATCTAATGTAAGCTGCTCATCTAGCCCAGCATTTCTTAATAATAAAACATTCGAATCAACTTCTTCAGGCAATTCTCCAAACATACTTACCCACAGTGTATTAAAATCTCCTATTCTTGTTTTTCTTCGTCTATTGAGTCTTCTTGCTTGTCTGTTATTTCTTCGTTCAATGTTCTTACTAGCATCAGCAGAATCAAATAAATCTGAAACCACGCATTTAATATCTAATGTATCTTTATCAACTACTGCAATTCCTACTGATGCAATTCCTATATCTAACCCTATTATAATCCCCATATTATCCCCTTTCACGTCTTTACATCTAATATTCAGTAAACCATTTATCAAATAATTTATATTTATTATTACATATAATTAT
>ULRA01064513.1_pt1 | contig 23435 bp, 15 predicted proteins | sample 1954981 | NCBI WGS metagenome assembly ULRA01 (sample SAMEA4835669, study PRJEB28245) | human gut metagenome | biome: gut microbiome; material: fecal sample | place: Denmark | collected 2008
GGGAGGGCCGTGAGCTGATGAGCGACTTTGATGTGTTTATTGCTAAGAACGGCGAGACCTACCGCTACCTCATCAACAACGTCAACTTCGAGTCCTTCATTAAGGCCATCAAGGTAGACGCGGAGACCGGCAATACCATTCCCTATGCAGGTGCGGGCTTCCAGATCTTCCGTCCGGATGGCTCCAAGGTGGAAATGACCTTTACCTATCCGGAGGTTACCACCATCGACACCTTCTACACCAATGACGCCGGCATGCTCATCACGCCGGAGAAGCTGGAGTTTGGCAAGGGCTACTCCCTCAAGGAGGTCTCCGCTCCTTACGGCTATGTGCTCAGTCATGAGGCGGTCAAGTTCGATGTGACCGAAGAGAATTCCACCGAGGAAAGCGGCGTGACAATCGTTGCAGTGAAGCTGGGCAATTACGCGCAGAAGGGCATTATCAAGATTTCCAAAACCGGCGAGGTGTTTGCCTCTGTTACGGCGGCGGACGGAGTCTACCAGCCGGTCTATACGGTGCAGGGTCTTGCAGGAGCAACCTATGAGATCAAGGCCGCGGCGGACATCTACACCCCGGATGGTACGCTGCGCTGTAGTGCCGGCGAGGTGGTGGATACGGAGACCACCGGCGCAGATGGCATGGCGGAGAGCAAGCCGCTGTATCTGGGAAAATACGAAATCACCGAGATGAAAGCCCCCGACGGGATGGTCATTAACAAGGACGCCCATACCGCAGAGCTTGTCTACGCCGGCCAGGAGATTGAGATCACCGAAACCGCTGCCAGCTTCTGCAATGACAGACAGAAGGCGCGGATTTCTCTTTCCAAGGTACTGGAGCAGAACAAGCAGTTCGGTATCGGCATGAATAACGAGCTTTCCGCCGTGACCTTCGGCTTCTATGCCGCCGAGGAGCTTACCGCAGCAGACGGCTCTGTCATTCCTGCGGACGGACTGATTGAGATTCTGTCCCTTGACGAAAACGGGAAAGCCGTGCTCAAGAGCGATGTCCCCTTCGGCAGCTACTATGTCAGAGAAATCAGCACCGACAGCCACTATATGCTCTCCGATGAGAAGTACCCTGTGACCTTCGCCTATGCCGGTCAGGAAATCCCCGTTGTGGAGCTTGCCGTCAATGATGGAAAGAGCATTACCAACGAGATGATCTACGGAGAGATCTACGGCATGAAGAAGGATGAGGACGGCAAGGCGCTGGCCGGAGCTACCATCGGGCTGTTCCTCACAGACGGCACCGAGCCTATCCTGACCACCGTTTCCGCAGAGGACGGCAGCTTCTCCTTCGCGGACATCCCTTATGGCGAGTATGTGGTGCGTGAAATCACCGAACCGGAGGGCTATGTAATGGATGATACGCCTTATACCGTGAAGGTAGATCAGAACGGTGCTGGGGTAGAGATCGAGATCACCAACAAGCTCATTCGCGGCAGCGTTCAGCTGACCAAGGTGGATAAGGACTATCCCGACCACCATCTGAGCGGCGCGGTCTTTGAGGTGTACCGTGACGGAAAGCTCGTGGATCAGATGGAGGAGCTGTCCGATGGCGTTTACAAGCTGGATGATTTGCCCTAAGGGTTTTCCTTCCCCTTTAATTTCAATCCACGCTCCCCGCACGGGGAGCGACGGTTTCGCCTCCATGCACTCCTATCGTATGTCTATTTCAATCCACGCTCCCCGCACGGGGAGCGACCATGTCCCGGCGGCAATGCCGCCCGTTAAAGGTATTTCAATCCACGCTCCCCGCACGGGGAGCGACCCCGTGGCTACCTTGAAACGCGGCGACCAAGGCGAATTTCAATCCACGCTCCCCGCACGGGGAGCGACGACAAGCGCCCAACCCAGCCATCATCGTCCGTTATATTTCAATCCACGCTCCCCGCACGGGGAGCGACGCGCCGAACGCCTTGCTGGAATCGTCCGGTTTTTATTTCAATCCACGCTCCCCGCACGGGGAGCGACGCGCAGCGCCTTCATGGTCGTGTCGCTGGTGATATTTCAATCCACGCTCCCTGCACGGGGAGCGACATTTCAACGCCAGACCGTCGCTAACCATAGCGGCGATTTCAATCCACGCTCCCCGCACGGGGAGCGACTGAGACGGGCTGTGCTATGATTATGCTTGGAAAGATTTCAATCCACGCTCCCCGCACGGGGAGCGACACCTTCATTACGCCCTGCGACAGCAGAAAGCAGGCATTTCAATCCACGCTCCCCGCACGGGGAGCGACATGTTGGGTTGCGTGAAGAACGCGATGTCGTCATATTTCAATCCACGCTCCCCGCACGGGGAGCGACCGAGCCATTCAGGCAAAGCGCCGTGCGCGCTGGATTTCAATCCACGCTCCCCGCACGGGGAGCGACGACTGCCCGCAACCAGCGGACAGCCACGGGAGCCATTTCAATCCACGCTCCCCGCACGGGGAGCGACGGCGCTGAAGTATGTCCAGCGCCAGCCGCGGATATTTCAATCCACGCTCCCCGCACGGGGAGCGACGGCGCAGGGCTACCAAATCAACCCGGCCACGATATTTCAATCCACGCTCCCACGAACGTCTCCAGCGGAGACGCTCAGGGATTTCAATCCACGCTCCCCGCACGGGGAGCGACAAAGCAGCAGTGGCTCAAACTGTTCATCGGCTACATTTCAATCCACGCTCCCCGCACGGGGAGCGACGCCGGAAGATACCGTGCAGCCCTTCAAGGTTGGCATTTCAATCCACGCTCCCCGCACGGGGAGCGACGGGAGCCACAAGCCCCGACAACACAACTGGGAGATTTCAATCCACGCTCCCCGCACGGGGAGCGACACTCTCGGCGCGGCCGGCACGCGAAACGCGCCCGATTTCAATCCACGCTCCCCGCACGGGGAGCGACGCAAGCCAGTCGATCAGGAGTTCCTAAATCTGCTATTTCAATCCACGCTCCCCGCACGGGGAGCGACCGACGGACGGCGACGCACAAGCGCCGCCGCGAAAGATTTCAATCCACGCTCCCCGCACGGGGAGCGACCTGTGCGCGTTGGCGGTAATAGTCAGACTTGTTATTTCAATCCACGCTCCCCGCACGGGGAGCGACCGCTGGGCGGCGTACAGTACAGCCGGGAGAACGTATTTCAATCCACGCTCCCCGCACGGGGAGCGACCGCGCTGCTTTGCGCGTCCTCCATGTAATCCGTCGGATTTCAATCCACGCTCCCCGCACGGGGAGCGACCCGCATGGCAGGCGCGTCGTCGCCGAAAATCGCGATTTCAATCCACGCTCCCCGCACGGGGAGCGACCGTTCGTTAGTTGTAATTGTAGACGTTACCGTCAGATTTCAATCCACGCTCCCCGCACGGGGAGCGACTTCGCCGGAACCAATACCTGCAAGCGCCCCCTTATTTCAATCCACGCTCCCCGCACGGGGAGCGACTTATGCTCCCGATTCCCGATACGCAGTCAACCCATTTCAATCCACGCTCCCCGCACGGGGAGCGACAGTTATGCTCCCGATTCCCGATACGCAGTCAACCCATTTCAATCCACGCTCCCCGCACGGGGAGCGACCAGATTAGCAAGGCGAGAAAACGCCCACTGCGTATTTCAATCCACGCTCCCCGCACGGGGAGCGACCAGAAACTGACAAGTCAATTCAAATGGGGCTTGCCCATTTCAATCCACGCTCCCCGCACGGGGAGCGACTAAGTTTTTCCAGTACCTCTTGCGCCTGTCATGAATTTCAATCCACGCTCCCCGCACGGGGAGCGACCAACCGCAACGCGTCGAAATCATTTTAGGCAATATTTCAATCCACGCTCCCCGCACGGGGAGCGACGAAATACTCTGGTTAGTCTTCGTGTTACTCATGATATTTCAATCCACGCTCCCCGCACGGGGAGCGACCGAACGCAAGGCACAACTCCTTGCCGTACCAGCTCATTTCAATCCACGCTCCCCGCACGGGGAGCGACGTAATCGCGACGGCTTTCACCCTTGCGCCTACGATTTCAATCCACGCTCCCCGCACGGGGAGCGACGAGCGGCGCAAGCGTTACCCGACGCAGGAGCAGGAATTTCAATCCACGCTCCCCGCACGGGGAGCGACCCGCAGACGCGCAAGCCGACAAAAGGCGCGGCGAAAATTTCAATCCACGCTCCCCGCACGGGGAGCGACAGAGGCGGAGGTGCAGGATGCGTACACAAAAGCAATTTCAATCCACGCTCCCCGCACGGGGAGCGACTTCGTTAGTTGTAGCTGAAACTGTTACCGTCAGATTTCAATCCACGCTCCCCGCACGGGGAGCGACATTCACGGCGAATACGGTTATTGGTTCGGCGAAATTTCAATCCACGCTCCCCGCACGGGGAGCGACTGAATATACATGTTTATTATAGCTATAATTTTATGATTTCAATCCACGCTCCCCGCACGGGGAGCGACATTCGCAATTCTGCTGAGTGCGGATTTTCTATATTCATTTCAATCCACGCTCCCCGCACGGGGAGCGACCTGACGCTTATGTTGCCGCGACGAAACACTGGCAGATTTCAATCCACGCTCCCCGCACGGGGAGCGACTAGACCATTTCCATTGTCCCCTCCCTGTTTGATTTATTTCAATCCACGCTCCCCGCACGGGGAGCGACGCGTAATACAGATTGTAGGTATTGCCGAAATTGTGATTTCAATCCACGCTCCCCGCACGGGGAGCGACCCTGCCCGGTTGCCGTGTTGTACTCCGTCAGCAGATATTTCAATCCACGCTCCCCGCACGGGGAGCGACGGGTGCGCCCCGGCGGAACGGAGGAACAAAAGTATTTCAATCCACGCTCCCCGCACGGGGAGCGACATATTATACTCGTACTTCGCATAACTGTCAAGACGCATTTCAATCCACGCTCCCCGCACGGGGAGCGACCCTACCTTTCCGGCCTTATTTCAGGCCAATCTGAGTATTTCAATCCACGCTCCCCGCACGGGGAGCGACGACGCGGTCGCGCATGGCTGGTCGCACGGGCGAATTTCAATCCACGCTCCCCGCACGGGGAGCGACTGGCGTGCTGCTCCCTCTCCTTGTTAAGGTACGTATTTCAATCCACGCTCCCCGCACGGGGAGCGACAGTAAAGGAGGCTTAATCATGTGGCATTTGATTTCGATTTCAATCCACGCTCCCCGCACGGGGAGCGACTTCTTCAATATCGCACGCCTCACCATGCCACTCAACATTTCAATCCACGCTCCCCGCACGGGGAGCGACAACGGCAGCGCCGCATTTTGAATAATTGCTGCAATATTTCAATCCACGCTCCCCGCACGGGGAGCGACATTCATCGAAAATTTTCGTAAAACAGCGAAAACATTTCAATCCACGCTCCCCGCACGGGGAGCGACAAGCCCGAGCAGCTGAAAGCCTATGTCAACGGGATTTCAATCCACGCTCCCCGCACGGGGAGCGACATTGTAGCAAGCAAGGCTGGTTGCACGATTCGCATTTCAATCCACGCTCCCCGCACGGGGAGCGACGCCGAAACCGGCAGTAGCCGGTCGCGGGAAGCCGCATTTCAATCCACGCTCCCCGCACGGGGAGCGACACGATACCACTTTTTTCGGCGTTTGTCCAACGTCATTTCAATCCACGCTCCCCGCACGGGGAGCGACACTTGAGGGAGACTCTCGCGATCGAGGACCCGGACATTTCAATCCACGCTCCCCGCACGGGGAGCGACGGCACAATTTCAACCGGCGGGAAAGTCGTTGCGATTTCAATCCACGCTCCCCGCACGGGGAGCGACACGCAGAGTGCCCGGAGGATTTTGACGCGCTGCCCATTTCAATCCACGCTCCCCGCACGGGGAGCGACATATCCACCTGATCGTGCCGCACACGATTGACGAATTTCAATCCACGCTCCCCGCACGGGGAGCGACCCTGCCGTTTCGCGTGTTGTTTCCTTGCCTTTTGTATTTCAATCCACGCTCCCCGCACGGGGAGCGACGGAAGGACAAAAGCGTGAATTTGCGCGCTATCCCATTTCAATCCACGCTCCCCGCACGGGGAGCGACGAGAAGCGCAAGGCGGACGGTCTGCCCACAGAATGATTTCAATCCACGCTCCCCGCACGGGGAGCGACTGATACCGCTCGGCTTCCACCCACGCCTTGACGGTATTTCAATCCACGCTCCCCGCACGGGGAGCGACAAGCCATCCGCCACTATTCCCGATGACGTTGACAATTTCAATCCACGCTCCCCGCACGGGGAGCGACTGTGGTATAGGCAGGAGTACAGCATCACCGGGACATTTCAATCCACGCTCCCCGCACGGGGAGCGACGACTGCACAAGCGCCCTGACCGACCGCCCGAACGCATTTCAATCCACGCTCCCCGCACGGGGAGCGACTGCGGCTGTCCCTGTGTGTTCAGTTTTTCCGGGAATTTCAATCCACGCTCCCCGCACGGGGAGCGACGCTCGACCGGCTGTTGTGATTGAGCTGATAACCGAATTTCAATCCACGCTCCCCGCACGGGGAGCGACTCCGAACCTACGCTTGTGGAGAAATGTGTGCAGAATTTCAATCCACGCTCCCCGCACGGGGAGCGACGGTACTAACTTGCAACTAACTTGCAACTTAAAAATTTCAATCCACGCTCCCCGCACGGGGAGCGACGGCAAGGAAGAGCTGTACCATCGCCTAAAAACCATTTCAATCCACGCTCCCCGCACGGGGAGCGACTTCCGCCGATGCAGATGTGCGGCATTTCGCGCATATTTCAATCCACGCTCCCCGCACGGGGAGCGACCAAAAGGTCTGCCCCATCGACCTCGACGCAGAAATTTCAATCCACGCTCCCCGCACGGGGAGCGACGCGATGTCCACACATATACCTCGTTTGCATCGAGATTTCAATCCACGCTCCCCGCACGGGGAGCGACGGTTGCAGCACTGCCGGACAGCATTTTCGGGTTAATTTCAATCCACGCTCCCCGCACGGGGAGCGACCTTGCCGGGTGCGACGGTACGCCGTCTCCCAAGGATTTCAATCCACGCTCCCCGCACGGGGAGCGACCGTCCACGCTGGGCGAGGACAGGAAGAAGCTGATGCCATTTCAATCCACGCTCCCCGCACGGGGAGCGACGTGGCTACCGTGTACGCCGGAACAGGGCAAGGACATTTCAATCCACGCTCCCCGCACGGGGAGCGACTTGCGTTTTCTCCCTCATTTTCCGCTGCGTCCAGCATTTCAATCCACGCTCCCCGCACGGGGAGCGACCGCCACGGGTATGCATCCGTTTTCAGCCATGCGCATTTCAATCCACGCTCCCCGCACGGGGAGCGACCACCGAGAACTATTACGAGAGGAGTGACACGGATTTCAATCCACGCTCCCCGCACGGGGAGCGACTTCCATCGCCCAGATAACCGTCACGCCCTGACGTCATTTCAATCCACGCTCCCCGCACGGGGAGCGACCTGTCCCCGGCGACGTTCAGCACGCCGGTGGTATTTCAATCCACGCTCCCCGCACGGGGAGCGACGACACACCGCCAATTTTTCGCGTTCTTCCTCGGTATTTCAATCCACGCTCCCCGCACGGGGAGCGACTTGTGGAGCAAAATCACGGGCAGTTCTGCTTCCGGATTTCAATCCACGCTCCCCGCACGGGGAGCGACGATATGCTTGTTTATTCCGCGCCGTATGACCCTACATTTCAATCCACGCTCCCCGCACGGGGAGCGACCCAGCAGCCATTCGTGGCTGAAATCGTCCCACTCATTTCAATCCACGCTCCCCGCACGGGGAGCGACCAATGGCGGTACGATGGCAAATGCAGTTGTTGCAAATTTCAATCCACGCTCCCCGCACGGGGAGCGACACAATGCGGTGCTGGTTTACTCGGAAAAAGACGATTTCAATCCACGCTCCCCGCACGGGGAGCGACCGAGGCGTGGGGCGTGATGATGGAGGAAATCGAGATTTCAATCCACGCTCCCCGCACGGGGAGCGACCCTGCGCCCGCGTCATGGACCGCATCCCCGCCATTTCAATCCACGCTCCCCGCACGGGGAGCGACACTTGACAATCAGCACAATTTCACTTATACTGATTGCATTTCAATCCACGCTCCCCGCACGGGGAGCGACGGCGCGTCAGGGGTACACCATCGGGAAGCTGGCATTTCAATCCACGCTCCCCGCACGGGGAGCGACCTCTGCACATCAGCGTCGATGCGCTGGCAAACGGTATTTCAATCCACGCTCCCCGCACGGGGAGCGACTCTGTTATAATCTATATAGGCGATAAGCCAAAATATTTCAATCCACGCTCCCCGCACGGGGAGCGACTCCCATACGTCACATTTGATTGCCAAGCATTTGTCATTTCAATCCACGCTCCCCGCACGGGGAGCGACCGTTTACAATTATTACAGGAGCGCGCGGTACAGGATTTCAATCCACGCTCCCCGCACGGGGAGCGACACGTTCGGCGCACTCAAAGATATGGTTGAAAATAAAATTTCAATCCACGCTCCCCGCACGGGGAGCGACGTCTTGCATTTCATAGTTTCCCGCTAAAAACTGATTTCAATCCACGCTCCCCGCACGGGGAGCGACCCTGCACATTTGTACTTTTTGTATACCTTAATAAGATTTCAATCCACGCTCCCCGCACGGGGAGCGACGACACATGGGGGGCGAAGAAGTATGCAAGCGAGGATATTTCAATCCACGCTCCCCGCACGGGGAGCGACGTATCCTTTCCGGGCGTGTGCCCTTGCTTGATTTATTTCAATCCACGCTCCCCGCACGGGGAGCGACCAGATGGTGGTTCCAGATGGTGTTGCCCAGCAGGTCATTTCAATCCACGCTCCCCGCACGGGGAGCGACTGACCAACACGAAATACTACATCGCCTACGGCTCATTTCAATCCACGCTCCCCGCACGGGGAGCGACAGCGCAAAGTAACAATTCTGTCGATCAGAATCATAGGCTTTGCACAAAAAGTATACCACAAAACAGTCCTTTTGAGAATCAGCTTAGCCGAAAATGCGGTAATTTTGCCGAAAAGACCGCAAAATCCGGTGCGAACCTCCCTGCAAAAGGCTGGAGGCTTGCGCTTCGCACGGGCGATTCGCGCGGCGCGCCCTTACAGCATCAGCAGCCCTTCCGGGGCGTAGCTCGTCTTCACGCCAATGTGCTCAATCCGGCTTTCGTAGTGATTGCCGAGGTTGTAAAAGCGCAAACTGTCCTTTTCCGGGTCAATCAGCTGCCGAAGTTCCGCCTGAAGCAGCTTGTACTGTGCGGCATCCAAAGAGCACTCAAATACGGAATTCTGCACGCGCTGACCGTGGACGACGCAGCGCTTGGCGACTTGCCGCAAGCGGCGTTTGCCGTCTGCATCGACGGTGGAAACATCGTAGGTGATTAGAACCAGCATCGGGAACGCCTCGCTTTCGGGTTATTTCCAGAGGAATGGGGGATAACCGTCTGTGTCGCCGCGGAGGGTGCGCGCAAGCAGCAGCGCCTGTACATAGGGAACAAGCCCCCACATGATTTTCTCTTTCAGGAACGGGTGGGTGATTTCTTCGCGTTTGCGGTTTTGCCACGCGGTCAAGAACTGCTTGCGCCCGGCATCATTCAAGAAGACGGCGCCGCTTTCCTGCCGGTCGAAGTGCTTGTCCTGCAGCACGCGGTTGTTCACCAGTGTGATGCAGAGGCGATCTGCCATCGGGGCGCGCAGTTCTTCCATCAGGTCAAGGGCGAGCGACGTGCGCCCCGGACGGTCGCGGTGCATGAAGCCGACGTAGGCATCCAGCCCTACGCTTTCCAGCGCGGCAGCGCAGTCGTTGGAGAGCAGCACATAGGCGAAGGAGAGCAGGGCGTTCATGTTGTCCTGCGGCGGGCGGCGATTGCGGCCGTTCAGCAAGAAATCCGCCTTTTGAGTCAGTATCATTTCGTCGAATACCGAAAAATAATCGGCGGATGCGTCGCCTTCCAGCCCGCGCAGCACATCTAAATCAACCGCTGATTCAATTTGCGGCAGCTTGGCATCTAACGCGGCGGAAACATCCTTGAGTGCCTGCACATTCACGCGCAAGGCGTGGTCACGGATGGTACGCTCCAGCACCCAGCGCTGATTGTATACCTTGCCGAAGATGAAATTCCGTGCAATCAGGCAGCTGGCGGATAGGCTGTCGGCGCGCCGATACTGCTCGCGGCGCAGCAGAACATTGCCGCGCTCGCTGCCGCAGACGCGCGCTAAAAATCGCCCGCGCGGCGTCAGAAACGTCAGCCCAATACCGCGCTCTGCGCAAGCACCCATGAGTGCTGGACTTGCGCCTTTGTAGGAGAAAGTCAGAATGCCCTCCAGCATCAGCAGGGGATACTGCGCGCGCTTTTCCTCGCCCACATGGACGACGATATTCTCGTTTTCCAGCGACAAGTACGCGTCTTCCGTCGTCACGAACAGCGTATTCAGCATCTTTCTCATGGCGAATCCTCCGCAATACGGGCGTGCATGTAGGCGCGGACGCTGCCGGTTCGGCTGAGCCGCGGCACGCATACATCCTTGAGCGAGCAGGCATTGCAGCCCTTGTGCGCCCGAACGGATGGCGTATGTCCGCGCGCCTGATTCTCCAGCAGTTCCGCCAGAAGCGACAACGTCCGCGCACGGAGGGATTCATCCAGCGCGACCCGCGTCCGTCGGCGGGACTCGCCATAAAACAAGCTGCCCTCCGGGATGGCGCAGCAGAGCATCTCCTCCAAGCAGAGCGCCTGTGCGCACAGCTGCACCTCGTCGGCATCCTGCGTTTTGTCTGACCCTTTTTTGTATTCTACCGGGTACGGCAGCCACAGCCCTTCACGCCCGTGCAGTGAAACACCGTCGGGGCTGCGGTGGAACTCCACCACGTCGCTGACGCCGTGCAGGTGCAGGCGGGCGGATTCCAGCCGCAGTCCGCGCAGAATCAGCGTATCGCCGCGCAATTCCGCTTCCGGGCCGTGATGCGCCGTTTGGTGGAACACTTGCCCCTCCGCCGTGTGTGCATTTTCTGCCCACTGCTGCTCCAGAAAAATCAATCCCCATTGGCGGCGGCAGTAGGCGTAATGCTGCAAGGCGGAGAGGGTCGCGTCCTGTTGCGTCACCCCTTCACTTCGCAGGTGACGCCGTCCGGCAGATTCGCGTCATCCACCGTCCATTCGTAGTCCGCAAAGCTGCGCGGAACCGTCACATCCGCCCTGCGCGCTACACGCACGCGTTCAAACAGCTTCCACGCGGGGGCGTTGCCCAGTTCCTTCTCATGGCGGAAGATGATGAGCTTGCGCACTGCCATCATGCCGCGCGCGGCGGAGTGGTCGTTTTCAAACATGTTGAGGATGGCATCCCACAGCAGGGCGAGGTCTTCTTCGCTGAATCCCGTGGTCTTGCGCGCCAGATTTGCGGATACGAACCCTTCCGCGCGGTACAGCCCGTAGGGGACGATGTACTTGCGCCCCATTTCGGTTCCCTTCTTCTCCGCGTCCTTTTCCGTCGTGATGGCGACGCGGGTGATGGTCACTTCCTGCGGCACAATGGGGTCAACGCTGCGGGCAAAGCCCAGCTGCACCGGCCCGCGCACCTGACCGCAGTTCAGCGATGCCTTGACAAACGTCGTCATCACCGCGCCGAACGTCCGGATGTCGTAGTAGTGGCTGCACATATAATCGCGCAGCTTGCGGTCAATCTCCGGGTCATTCGACTTCAGTTTCTTTTTGAGGTCGTCCTCCTTGATGTCGCCGTAGCCGCAGGCCTCCAGCCCTTCACGGTCGCAGCGATTCAGCGGAACGCCATCCTGAATATAGATGCCGTAATGTGGGTCGCCCTCCTTGACGGTCGCCACATAGTCGCGAATCTTGCGCTTCAGGCACACGTCCGTCACCAGCCCAAGACCCGTTTCCGGGTCGGTGCGGGGCATATTGCCGGCATCGGGGTCACCGTTGGGATTGCCGTTCTGCACGTCGAACAGTACCACGAAATCATAGCGATTGCGAATCACATCAGACATTGCTGTTTTCCTCCTTTTTCGTGAAGAACTTCTGCTTCTGGTGATAGTAGCCCAGCTGGAAAATACCCTGATCCTGCAGGTTCAGGCGCGCAGGGTAGCTGTCAGTCAAGCGCCCGCACAGTTCCGTCATCTGCTTGTCGTAATAAATGAAATAGCCGGTATCAAGTTTCTTCAGGTGACTCTGCGCCAGCTTCAGCAGCGTCGGGAAAACGATGCTGGGCGTTGCGCAGGCAGCGTTGAAGTAACGATCCATGATGGTAGCGTTGATGCCGGGATTTGCCTTCTGCTGGAGGCTTTCCAGCACCGCAAAGAGACGACCCAGCACATATGGTGCGTAATTCGTCTGTTCGTTGAGTTGCACGTCGATGACCTCCTTGTACTGTGGATTGCTGCCGTTTTTCAGCAGCCACGCTTTGAGAATTGCCGCCTTGCCGCGGCTGACACTGTGCTCCGCATGGATGCGCAGCTCTGTTTGCGTCAGCAGCGAAACAGGGTAAGGCGTATCGCCAAGAATGGCGCGGAGCAAATCGCCCACCAGATGCGACGGCGGCAGCTTGTCCCTGCTGTTGGGATTCGCTGTTTCCTTGAGCAGCGAATAGGCGGAAAGTGTTTCACGCGTGTCATAGGATGGGCGAATGATGTTCAAACGCTCCTGATGACGCGCCAAATTCGCGGCAAAATCGCCAAACGTCCCTTGCAGGAAGAAACGAACCGACAGACGGGACGCATTCGGCGACAGCCCCAGAATGTAGAAGGGTGTACGGGAATCAAGCGGAACATTCTCCCACTGAAGACCCTGCCCAAGGCGGATGGCTTTCATGATGCCGTCCAGCGTATTCTGCGTCATGTCTTCGTTAGTCCCCAGCAGAGCGGCAAAGCAGTCGCTGTAAGCGGATTGCGCCGTTTCTGCCCAGTAAACGAGGGTGGCAGATCCCAGCAGACTGTGATAATTCTTCTCGCGCAGCATGTAATTGAGTGCTTCACCGTAGGCAAAGGCGGCGTGATTTCCGACGGGGGCGTTCAAGCCCTGCCCCTTATTCCGCCCATAGGATTCAAAAGCGAGGGCATTGAAGGAAACCAGCGACGCGCCGGAGGACTGTGCGCCGACAACGCCCTTGATGCTTGGATGCAGCATGGCAATGGTGTCCTCGTCGCCTGTAACCAGACAGCGGCCTTGTACCGCATCGCTCTTGCCGTCGGCAACGCTCGCCTCCCACGCGGCACGAATTTCCGACACTTCGTGCGCCATTTCGGGTTTGCCAGAGGCGCCCATCATGCAGAAAACGAGATTGCCGCCCTTGCACAGGTCATCGAAATGCTCCTGCAGGGCAGGGGACTGCGCTGCCTTTTCAGGCTGCCAAGTGTCAAAAAAGCGGAGAATTGCCTGCGCCATCGGGCAGGATACGCCGTCCAGCAGCGCATGATGCTTCTGGGCACTGGTTTGGAAACAGGCTTCCGCCTCTTTGGCGGGGTTTTTGCCTGTGCCGTTGTACGGCTCATTGGTGATGCCCAGCAGGTACTTTGCGTTGTCGCAGAGAAAGCAGGCTGCCCTGCCGCTGGTGCGCTTGACGGGCGTTGGCAGAAAGTCCTGCACCGGAAGCAGCTTGCCCTTATCGTTTGCTGTGCCGAGCATTTCCACCGACGCCATCTGCCCGTCAGCAGTCAGACACAAGCCCCACTGCACCTTGACGGCGGACCAGCCGGGACGCTTCAACGTGCCCTGTGCGGCGAGCGAATCGTAGCACCGCACGAGCGATTGCAGAATCATTTCACCACCTCACAGTCTGTCAAGTCAATCACGCCATGCACCATCTGCGCCCGGAAGAACATCGGCTGGATGTTTTCCAAATCAGAATAGTCCATATCAAAAATCATATAGCCCAAATCCCGCGTTTCGTCGATGGTGGGGATGTCGCCGCCCTCCCAGAGCCGGAAATGCGCCGTACATTCTCGACAGCCAAGATACGGCTGCATGTACGCTTGACCGCTGCGAAGACGCCGCTTCACGATGTCCTGAAACTTGCCGGGATTGTCCGACGGATTGGCTTTGTCGGTCATCTCGAAGTGCGCTTCAATGACGTAGTGCACGTCTCGCAGCATGGTGGTAGCGCGCTGCTGAATATCGGCGTTTCGGTCGATGTAGGAGCGCTTCTTGCCGTTGGCTTCGGTCAGCACGTTGCTGGCGGAAATCTTAGATGCCACTTCGTTGCGGAGAATGTTCGTGAAGCGGATGGGCTTGCAGACGTAGATTTTATCCACATGCCATTTTAGGCCTGGATGGTAGTATACACTTTCTACCATTCCGCGGGCGGCGCTGGGCGTGGGAACGTCATAGCTGACACGCTCAACCTTCATTTCAGGCCGGGTGAAGCAAGCGTACTCGCCCCACACCTCCATTTTGATGGACATTGGTTCACCTCCTCATTCTTACTTCTCAATCAACACTTGCCGATGTGAGCAAGTGACAGTTCGCAAGGGGACGAATGGGTGTATCGTCAGCAACTCACTTCCTTTCGTTTGACAAGAACAGTATAGCACGGCACAGCGTATATGTCAAGAAGAAAATTCACTAAACTAGAAAATAATTTTTAGATTGAACAGAACTATCAATCATGGTTTGACACGCCAGCGAAAAGATGATAAAATGCCAAAGTCGGATGGAAACGGCGGGCAATTCGCTGCTTCTATCTGTGGGTTGAAATACTAAGCTAGACAATCGTCTAACGGGGCGGGCGGTGAGCGCAATGCTTGCCGCCCGTTTCTGATTTTTTTCATTATATATACGTCAGGCGAACAGTCCCAGCCCGCTTGTGCAGCTGACCTGCAAGCCGCATTCCGGCGTGTACAATTTGATGTCGCTCAGAATGCCGCAGTGCGCGTCGGCAATTTCCATGACACCGCCGATGCTGCACAATGCCTGATACTCGCGGCGGTAAATACTCACGCCGCAGCGCCCCAGGCGGCGGAAAAGCTCACGCGAATAGTGCCCATCACGCAGGGCTTTGATGTCCTCGCTGTTTTCAGGTGTCGGAATGTACACCATTACCGTATCTGTGTCGATAAAGCGGAAATGCTCGGCGGTTTCGCGGAAAGCCAATCTTGCTTCGGATGACAGCGTTTTGCTGGTGTCCAGCAAATCATTTTCGGACGAAACGGGTCGTGAACGCTGCTGATTTTCGCCGCGCTTGAAGAGCAAATCGCAAAAATACGCGTGGATGGCTTTGCGGCTGCCGATGTCCTCAGCATACAGGCGCAGCACTGTGCGGCAGCTTTCAATGTTTGGGCGCATGATGGGTGGAACCGCGTGTTCGGTCTGGTAGATGTGGACGATGCTGTCCTGCGCCGCTTCCTTTCCCTCACGATTGCAGCGTCCGGCGGCTTGCAGAATGCTGTCCAGTCCGGCTAATTCGCGGTATACGGTCGGAAAATCCACGTCAACGCCCGCTTCAATCAGGCTGGTGGAGATGACGCGGCAGCACTGCTTCTTGTCTAAGCGTTCGCGAATTGTGGCAATGGTGCGTTCACGGTCGATGGCGTTCATCAGCGTGGAGAGGTGGAAACGCCCCTCTTCCAGCAGGGCTTCGTACAGGCTGCGCGCCTGTTTGCGGGAATTGACGATGCACAGCACGGCATTTTCCTGACGAATCCGCGCGGCTAATTCCTCGTCCGAAAGCGTCCCGTCCTGCTGGAAGGTGACGCGGCGAAGGCTGCTGAACAGCGCATCCGGGTCGGGGACAAGCTCTTGAATGCGGGTGCCCGCGGTGAAGCCGCTGAAAATGGACAGCAATTCGGGCTGCGTCGCGGTACAGAGAACGGCGGTGACGCCGTAATGCTGAACCAGCTGGTCGATTACCGAGACGCAGGGGCGCATCAGCGAAATCGGCAGCGTCTGCGCCTCGTCGAAAATCACCACGCTGTTGGCGACGTTGTGGAGTTTGCGGCAGCGGCCGGGCTTGGCGGCGTAGAAGGATTCAAAGAACTGCACGGCGGTCGTGACGATGACGGGGGCATCCCAGTTTTCGCAGGCAAGGCGCTTGCGGAGGGCATCGGGCGTTTCGGCATCCGTATCGGGCAAATCCACCTGACTGTGATGCTCCACCACGTTCTCATCGCCCAGAATATCCCGAAAGACCTTCGCATTTTGGTCGATGATGCTGGTGTAGGGGATGACGTAGATGATGCGCTTCATCCCATGCTTCACTGCGTGGCTGAGCGCAAAGGCAAGCGACGAAACCGTTTTGCCGCCGCCCGTGGGGACGGTCAGGCTGTACAAGCCCTGCGGATCTTCGCTGCCACGCAGGCAGCGCCGCAGCACCTCGTTGCGCAGCGCGCAGAGGTCGGACTTGGGCTCTTCCAGCCATTTGGCAACGTGCGCTTGCAGCTTTTCCAGCAGCGCGGGCATGGAATCGCCGATGCCGCGCGGCATTTCTTTTTCGTTGAGCGCGCGCTCCGTGTCCAGAAAATCAGCATCCACCAGACAGGAAAACAGCATCCGGATGTACATGGCAGTCAGGCGCGCATCATTCCGTGGAAGCCACGGCGGTGTGGGCTGAACGCCTGTTGGCAAAGAAATCTCACTGCGCCACGCGGAGGGATCGTCGCCGCCGGTCAGTTTTTTGTTCAGCCGTGCGCACAATGTGCCATCATCGAGGCTGGAACGGGTTCCCAAGTCGGGCAGACCGCCGTGATGCCCCGCAATGGCAAACGCCGCAGGCATATCGCCCAAATCTGCCGCCGCCTTCGCACCTGCCGTGCTGTGGTCCACCTTGGCGGTGTGTTCCGGGTCGCGCTGGCGGCGCTGCCCGTTGGGGCTGTACTTGCCGATATCGTGCAGCAAGGCTGTTCTTTCGGCGTGAAAACTCGCTCCAAAAGAAGCAGCGAATTTCGCAGAACGCATCGCTGTGCCTTCCAAATGCTCCTTGAGCGGCTGATAGCTGCCGTCCTCGCGGAGGTGGGTGACGTATTCCATACAGAAAACCCTCCCGATATAATCAATTTGTGTGTATCTAATGTTAATAATAGTATAGCACTATAATAACCTGCTGTCAAGAAAAATAAAACTATCGAGCAGTTTTTGTCAAACACTTCCGGGAAAAACAATGTGCAAAGCAGGAATATATTTGTGCGCTGCTGCCCTTGCAATGCCGCCGCCAAAATGGTATGATGGAAATGAACAAAAAAATACAGAAAAGGAGTCTTCCACATGGCAAAGAAAACGAAAACCCAGCCGAAAGCGCGTAAAACAATCACCTCCAATAATCTTGCTGATTTATCAAAACTCATTCAAGCACTTGAAATAGACGATGAGAATCCGGAAAATCAGCAAAAGCCATCGGCGCTTGACAAAAAAATCATCTACAATGAGTTCCAGAATTCAACGTACACGCTGGTGTCGCCGATGGCGTACCTCATTGGTATCGACAAAGAAAACTTTGGCGAAGAAAATGCAAGGCCATTTCTGCTGAAAAGCTACGAAGAACTGGACGCGCACAAAGAGGCGCGCATTATCCGCAATCTGTGCCGCATTCGCACGGCGATGGAACGCAATTATCCAGCCATTGTGAATGAATTTCGCATGAGCTTCCGCAATATCGGCAGCGTACCGAATCTCATTCCATCAGAAGCGGTGGCGCAGCTGGAACAGGACGGCGTCAGAATTTACAAAGCAAAGCCGGATATTGACGAATACATTATCAGCATCAATTGTGAAATCAGCAACCGAATCAATCAAGTGGCGCGCTTTTTCCCGGAATGGGTGAAGTGGGACTATGCGAAACCCATTTTCCTGATGCCGAACGGGACGAAAAAAGATGGTATCAAAAAAGCAGGGGAATATTACAAAAGCGACAACCGACGCTACCCGTTCCACTGCTGGATTAACTGGGATGCCGTTTCCACAAGCCCGGAGAGCAAGGGCAACATCCTCTATAATGATGAAAAATTCGTAACGATTCTCTATGAACGCCACGAAGACCGCTTTGAAAACCTGTCGCTGGTGCGTGATGCGGGCAACAGCACGATGCGCAATCTGGGCAGGCTGCTGGGGCAGTGCAAAAAATGCCTGATTGCGGTGGACTGCGAAAATTCGGATGCCGTGAAGCTCGCGGCGGCGCTGAGCAGCCTCCCGACCGAGCAGCTGGGCAAAATATCCAAGGTGATTCTGTTTGACAGCGAGTATACAACGGCACAATGGAAAACGCTGGTTGACCGCACGCTCTCTACGGCGGTGGATGAAAAAGCGAACCTTGAGCTGGAACATATTAAGGTCGAGCGGCTGAACCAGAACAAATCACAGTGCGATATGGCGCTGGCGGTGCGGACAAGCCGCGAAGTGTATACCTCCGGCGTGGATGCGGTCATCCTTGTTTCATCGGACAGCGACTACTGGGCGATGATTCGCCAGCTGGACAGCGTCCGCTTCCTTGTTATGCTGGAGAAGGGCAAAACGGGCATGGCCATCATGGACACCTTGGCGCGGCATGAAATCCCGTTCTGCTTCATTGACGACTTCTGTACGGCGGCGTCGTACAACATCAAAACCAGTACGCTGATCAATGCAATTCAGGAGCAAATCAATCAGCAGCTGGCGGGAGAAAGCGCGAAACCATTCAACGTTCGCGAGATGATGGAGACGGCGCTGAAAAACTCGTGGATTATGATGACGGACAAGGAGAAGGAAGCGTTTTACAAGCGATACTTGCTGTGCATGAAATTGAATGTCAGCCCGGATGGCGCGGTCAGCATCACACTGGGATAAAGGGCAGCGCCTTAGCGCTCGCGGCTGATGATGATGCTGGAATTTGGTGGGATGTGCAAAAAAGCTGCAAAACTCATTTCTGCAAGTTGAACCCTTGACAGCAACTGCAAAAACATGGTACAATTTGATTACCGACTGCATCCAATTGCATATATAACTGCGATACGGCAGTGCATGATGCACGGAATCCTTGACTTTGAATGGTGGAGCGAAGGAGGGCTTTCCTATGACAAACGCAGGACGTTGGTTGATAATTTGGATTGTGCTGATCATGCTTCTGCTGATGGGAGGCATCATCTGTGCGAACGCGGAAGAAACGATTTCCGATGCAATGACGAATGAAGAAATCATGGAGTGTTACGGTCTGCCGGAAAAAATAGAACTTCATGAGACTGATTTGGTGGCGGACATTGCAAATATCGAAGTGCTTGATGAGCATTTTGTAATGGAATCAGCAGTGCCGCGTGATGGCGCAAGCGGGCTGGTCATCAAGGGTACGTTTGTGGATGATGGAATTGAAGTGAACGTAACAATTAACATTTCGGTAAATGAATATCGGCTTGAAATCGGGAGTTATCAGCCATTCGAAATAAAAGATTTCTACTTTGATACAAGCATGGATGTGCAGGCAGACTTTACAACGGATGCGGAGGAGGATGACAAACAGCCGACGGAAATAGAACTGATTCGTATCCCGTGGTTTACTGCTTATGCAATGCAAGTATGCACGCTGATCACAGGGGAATTCAAAATGGATGGCAGCGTGGACATTACATTCAAAAATCAAGGCGGTAAATGCAAATTTGCTTATGCCAATGGGCAGTGGAACAATGAATACATAGCAGGCACAAAGTCGTTTGAAATCAATATGGAGGGTAAGGCGGAATTTATAATCAAGGGCGGAATTACGATAACCCCCATCGCGGGATTCTGTGACCTTGTGCGCGTGTCGGTTGTGGAAAAAATCGGCATGAGTGTGAGCAAGAGCTTTGACCCGATGGTTCCACAAACAGCACTTTGCTCGGATGTGAAACCATACTGGGAGGTGTATCCAGAAGCAAAGATCGGTTTAATTCCAAAGGCCGGGGCAAAAGTACCCGCCTTTATCGGCGATGGCAAATGCTCGATTACAACGACGGGAAATGTAATCCAATTACTGGAAGATAAAGAGTATCATTTTGAAGGGTTCAAAAGAGTGCCGGAGTGCACTTGGCGGACAACAACTGTGAATTTCTTTTCCGAAGATGGTGTATTATATGCAACGAAACGCTTTGCAATCAATGAAACACTAAGCGCTGAAAAAGCGCAGCGACCGCTTATAATGCAGGGGAAAGTCTTTATCGGCTGGCGAGTGACAAAAGAGGATGGTACGTTGGTCTCGGAAAGTTTACCTGTTGTGGTGGGCAAAGAAACACTCAATTGCACAGCGCAGTGGGACGCTGTTTCAGAAAAACCTGGATACACGCTCCCGGAAGACGATGATCAAGGATATGCTGAACGGGTTGGTAAACCTCGTATTTCGTCTGTGAATGAAAAAGAAGAAGCCTACCAGATTGTTGGCGCCGAGCAGCAAGGTGCAACGCTGTATTGCAGATTGATTAAACCTGGAAATCCCGATTATCAGAATTATACAAAAGCATATCAGGGCAGTGTTACAAGCACAGGCCCCACTGTGCAGTATGTTGTTTTTGATGACGGCTTTTACGGAACTAGCGGGGTATGTGGCGGAAAATCGCTAATTGGTATTCAGTTCGCCGACTCTATGCGGCATACTGGAAACAACAGCCGAAATTATCGGTTGCAATGGGTGCATTTGCCTGCAAATATGGTGGATTCGCCTTATTTTCCTGAGTGCTATTCGCTGCAGGAAATTTCGATTCCATCAGGGGTAACAAGCATAGCGTCAAGTGCCTTTGATAGATGCTACTCATTAAAGAAAATAGAAATTCCTGATACAGTACAAACGATTGGTCAGAATGCCTTTCGACATTGCTATTCGCTGGAGGAAATAACGATTCCCGAAGGCGTAACACAGATTGGAAAATTGGCATTTGGAGATTGCACGTCTTTGCGTACGTTACATCTCCCGTCAACACTCACCAAATTTGATACGGTTTTGTACAACAATCCGCAACTTGAGCAGTTGGAACTGCATGTGTCAGGTGATTTGCAATTTGGCAATGCGAACATAGAAAATCTGCGCAAAGTTAATATTAGCGGTAAGAATATTGATATGACGTATGCTATATTCAGCAAAGCTATCGAAACAATTACAATTCAAGGGGAAACAATTCGTATTCCCGACAATGTATTTAAAGAACATCCCAACTTGACTTCTGTTACCCTTATAGCGAATGAAATTTATCTTGGAGAATATTCGTTTGCTGACTGTTATGCATTGCAGGAAGTTACAATTTCTCAATGCTCTAAACTGTATCTTGGAAACAGTGCGTTCTTAAATTGCAAAAACCTGGAGGTGTTTTCGTTTGGCGGGACGGTTTATCCTTATCGGCAGGAAGGGAAAAATCAATCTGAAACATACCTGCTGAATGCTTTTGACGGCACAGCCATTCATCAGCTGAACCTTCATCTGAATGTGGGACGCATAAAGATTACACTAATGCCTTTGCTGGAAAATCTAACGCTGACGGGTTCTGTGGATACGATTATGTCCATTTCCGGAAACATGATGCTGAAAAAGATCGCATTACCGTCAGGGGTAAAAACAATTACAGCAATATGCAACAATCCGATGCTGGAAGAATTGCAGCTGCCATCCAGCATACAAACAATTACCCAAATTAACAACAATGGAAGGCTGAAAGCGCTGGTAATTCCGGAGAATGCAAGCATTGCGGACTATGCGCTGTCAGATAATCCTTCGCTGGAGACGGTTCATCTTCCGCAATCGCTGAAAATGGTGCCGATTGGATTGCTCCAGAATTGTACGTCACTAAAATATGTACAGCTGCCGACACAGCTGGAACAGATTGGCGGAAAAGCATTCTATGGATGCGCATCACTGCAAAACATCACACTTCCTGAATCGCTGCTGCGAGTCGATGACTATGTGTTCACGAACTGTACGGCGCTGACGGAAATGACAATTCCAAGGGCAGTTTGGTGCTTTGGCAATGATTCGCTGACGGGATGTACGAATTTGAAAACCGTATATGTTCTTTCGAACGAGGCGTTTGTTTTCTTCCCTGATGACAACTTCTATGGTGAACGAACCATTTACTGTCCACGGAATCAAGCGACGTGGAGCGTGACGGAGTCTACGCGTGTTGCGATTGATGCACCAGTCTATACGCTGCGCATTCACTACCCGGATGGGCGAGATGATATGGTAAAGACGCGTACAGCTGGCGATACGCTGGTTGAACCGCGGATTTATAGCATGGGAATTAAAAACAGTGACTGTATTCGCTGGTTTAGTGATGCAGAATGGACAAATCAGATTACATTTCCAAGTGTTATGCCAGAGAAAAATTTGGATATTTACTTGGGGTATACCTACAAGCTGTGGGATGATTTTGTCAATTGGGATAAGCTGGATGGTAATTACGATTGGGATGAATACGATCCAGCTACGGGAAATTGGCGGCAGGTACCGAAACTGATTTCTTACAACAACAACCAGCGGTACTTCCACATTCCGGATCAGTTTGAGATAATGTATGCTGATGCAATCCATGAGGGAATCAGATACTTGGAGATTGGCGCATCCATGCGGCAGATTGATCCTGCGGCTTTCCGCTCGGCAGTGGATTTGGAACGCTTTTATGTTGATCCGGCGAATACACATTATTATGCACAGGATGGCGTCCTGTATAGCGCAGATGGAACATTGATAGCTTATCCATACAAAAAGGACAATCAGCAGTTTACAGTGCCAGATGGCGTTACAAGCATTGGAGCGTATGCCTTCGCAATTCCGGAGGGAAAAGAATCGCCGCTGCTTCAAGTGCAATTACCGTGCAGTGTAACAAGCGTGGCAGAAAATGCATTTGCAGGGCATGAACGACCGTTTGCAGTGATGACGGAAAATACGTCATTGAATGCTCAAATCGACGCAGAAGGCGTATTTTGTAATCCGGCGCCGCTTGTACTGATGTCAGAGGACAACATGGTGAGCTTTTATCTGCTTTCCGCAGGGCTACCGCTTCCTGAACTGCCGAATCCAATGAAGGATGGCGCATACTTCATTGGCTGGAGTTTGAAAGAAAATGACGATGTGGCGGATTTGTCAGCGCTGACACTTCCTGCAGATGGAATGGTACTCTACGCGTGCTGGTCAAAGAAGGTGCAGTATCAGACAGCGCTGCCGGCGATGCTGAAAATCATTGAAAGCGAGGCGTTCCTAAATGCGCCGATGGTAAGTGTGCGATGTCCGGATGGATTGACGACGATTGAAAGCCGCGCGTTTGCTGGATGCGATCAGCTGCGAGACATCTATCTGCCTGACAGCGTTCAATACATAGCCGAAGATGCGTTTGCAAACGTGCCGCAACTGACGATTCATACGCCAGCGGGAAGCATTGCGGAAAAATGGGCGAAAAGGCAAGGCATTACGGTTGTGCCTGAGCGGGAAGAAGGGTCAATCCCGAATTCTGTGTAAACTGCAAAACGTAGTGCAA
>ULRA01072003.1_pt1 | contig 23264 bp, 22 predicted proteins | sample 1954981 | NCBI WGS metagenome assembly ULRA01 (sample SAMEA4835669, study PRJEB28245) | human gut metagenome | biome: gut microbiome; material: fecal sample | place: Denmark | collected 2008
CGGAGCCTGCAAATAAATTTGCGCATAAATCTTGACGGCACCCTTACAATAACGTTGTAATCACAGAAATGACCGGCTTTTTCAGTATAGTGGCAAGACCCAGATGGTACTAAAAAACTCTTCTCACGGTGAGAAGAGTTTTTTAGAAATTATGTCTTTTCGAAGAATATGCATAGCAACTTGTTGATAATTTTAGTCTGCTCATCTGATATGGCATGTACACATACAGACGGCTTAGAAAATTCCTGTACTAACATATTCAGCAAGTCTTTCTGTGAATCAGAGAACCCATCAATAATTATTGCCTCTTTTCGTTCGAGCCCTGCCAAATAATCCAATGAAACATTCAATACCGATGCGATACTTATTAAAACATCAAGTGGTGGCATTTGCGCATTAGTCTCATAACTGCTCACTGCGGAAAGGCTTTTATTTATGCGTTCAGCTAGCATCTTTTGCGTCATGCCACGTTGCTTTCGCAGCTCCTGCAGCCGCATGCCGAAATCTTTCATATGTGCCCCTGTAACTTTAATTTGAAACAATGATAGCATAAACGTATGCAGCATAATTGTAATTTTGCATCAATATGATATAATTATACTGTGATAGCGCGGAATCATTTGAAAAAGGGAGGGAATGTATATTATTAATATTAATGGAGCACACGAACCTTATGTATTCAAGTTAAAGTGGGTGAATAGTTTGATCAATGTAATCATTTGTGATGATGATAAGGTTTTCGCAGATGAGCTAGGAAAAAAGATAAGCATAATCTTGTCAGGGAGTAACATCAAGGCTAAAATTCAAGTATTTGACATGGCCGAAAAAATAGGCTCAGAGGTTTTAAAAAGCTGCGATATAGCCTTTTTAGATATTGATTTTAAAAACAAAAGCTATAACGGAATAGGCATTGCAAGAAAGTTGCGGGAATTGCGAAATGAAGCGGTAATAGTGTTTGTAACAAATTATATTGAGTTCGCGCCCGAAGGCTATGAGGTACAGGCATTTAGATACCTGCTGAAAGAGGATATTACCCAGAAGCTTACTCCATGTCTTGAACAGATTCTTACGCATATTCGCAAGAGAAAAAACATTATGAAAATATCTGTGGAGGGAGAAATAGTAGAGCTTGAAATACGAGATATAGCATACATAGAGGCGCTCGGCCATACGCTTACTTTCCATGTATACAATGGGACATTGCCTGAAAAGAGGCTCTGCTGCTATTCGACATTGTCAAAGATGGAGGCTGAGCTCGATAGTCAGGGGTTTGTTCGACTGCATAAGAGTTTTATTGTAAATATGGCACATATAAAAAAGTTGACATGTGATGAGGTTGAGTTAAAGGAAGGCACTAAATTGAGAGTAAGCAATAAAATGTATCCTGTTTGCCGTAAGAAATATATGTTGTGGAAGGGGACGCGCTGAGTGGAATATGCTATTTCGGCAGTTTGGCTGTGTATAGAATCTATGGCACTGTTCTTTGCATGTAAAGCCTTTTTGAAGCAAAAAATCGGCTTAAAGCAAACAGTAGCCGCGTTTGTATGTGCGTTGTGTGTGTCTTTTATTTTGAATAATCTCACGGGAGATTTTTTTCAAAATAATTTGTATATAAAAATGCTGCTCTCCTTTATAATTGCATTTTTGGCAGTCAGTCTGACATTTTCCGGAGCATGGTATGTTCGTATTATACTTGTTGCCACATGGCTTTTCATTATTGGAATTGCTGAAACGATTATGCTTTCGGGGGTATCGCTTATCCTAGGATTGTCCGTCTCGGAGCTGGTATGGAAAAAGTGGTTGTATACGATTGTCGGCACAGCTAGTAAATGTGTTGTTCTGTTTGGCGCGTGGAGTCTTTCATATTTTCGCAACAAGAAAGAACCTATTATTTTGAGCAACAAAAGGTTGCTCCTCACGATGCTTTTTCCAATAATAAGTCTTGCAATGCTATGCGTGATTTTTAATACATATAAAGACCAAAGCGATTTATCTGTCAGTGCAATCGTATTCAGTATTATACTTGGACTATCAAACGTTCTAATAATATATCTGATGACAAGCCTAGATAGAGCCTCTAGAGCAGAGCAGCAAATTGCTATGCTGAACCAAAGTATGCAGCTGCAGACGAATAGTTATCTAGCACTGGAAAAAAGCTATAAAGTCCAGAGATCGGCAACGCACGAATTCAAGCACCAATTGCAAACCGTACATGGGCTTTTGGAACAAAATAACGTGGAAAAAGCAAAAGAATATATACAGCAAATTCAGGCGGCTCACACATTGCGAATATTCGCGGCTAATACCGGCCATGCTGTAATAGATGCCATACTTAATGAGAAATATCATACTGCGAGAGAGAAAAATATTGATTTTCAGTTGACTGTGAACGATCTGTCAACGATAGTTATAAGTATTGATTCCATCGTTGTCCTTTTATCAAACCTGTTAGATAATGCGATCGAAGCCTGTGAACGTTTGGATGGAGAGCGGACTATTATATGTACCGTGCTTTTAGAGGACAACGCTTTGTTCATATCCATAAAAAACACATCGCCGCCAGTGAAAATAGTAGATGGCCAAATTGAGACCGTTAAGGAGCCTAAAGCAGAACGTGGTTTTGGCTTGGCAGGTGTGCAGAGAGTCTTAGCCTTGCAAAATGGCGAGAGCGCTATGGAATATTTAAATGGCTGGTTCAACTTCGCCGCCGAAATACCAAATCAATAAAGAGGGGAAAACGCCATCCTTTTCATGAGAAAGGATGGCGTTTTCCCCTCTTGCGTTGTAAAATTCCCCTCTTGTGTCGAATTACTGGAAAATACAAGTTGCTATAGTATATTTGTAAATAAGAGGTGGAGCGATAGTGCAAAAGTTGATGGATATGGTAACTGCTAAGCTTGTCACAGAAGGGGTAGTAAAAGCCTGCGACAAAGAATGGTTTGCATATGGTCTTGAGAGGAGAATTTTGACCATTTTCACCGCAATTCCTTTTCTAATAATAGCAATAGCTTTATCCGACATATGGACAGCAGTAATGTACTTATGTAGTTTCTATTTTTTGCGAGTGCGAACTAACGGCTATCATGCCAAAACGATTGTGCGCTGTATAGCGTGGTCACTCATATTGGAGCTGTGTTTTGTGCTGTGGTTTCTGCCAAAACTGAATACTATAGGCTCAATATGCGTGATGAATGTGGTAGCAGCAATAGTTGTATTTGCGTTTGCTCCTGTAAACAACTCAAATATACATTTTGACGAAGCAGAACTACAAGCTGTACGAGTTAAAGCGCGTCAACGTATGGTGCTGCTTCTTGCATCTGCAACAGTACTGTACATGTTATCCTTTATTAGCGCCGTAAAGGGAATAACACTTGGAAACTCAATGGCAACACTATTGCTTGTCATTGGAAAAATAAAAGAAGGAGTGTTTACAGATGAAAACACAGAAAGAGCTCAAGACAAAAATTAAGTTGGCAGCAGAAAGAATGGCTGATAGAGAACGTCGGGAATGGCCGCCGGGATGCTATGGATTTATTTATCAGCCGATGCGTCCGTCGAATAAGGAAACAAATGTTTCAAAAACTGAGACGTGAATATCTCAAGGTCACATGCTGAAATAATACAAGTCCTTCATGACGCAGATTGTGCACTATCAGAGGCTGAGATAGCCCAGAGGTTAAATTGTATGACATGTGCTAAGATTATCACCAGTTTTGTCCTTGAAGATTTGCTGATGAAAGGTATTGTCGTACAGGCTGGGGCCTATCAGAAGTTTTCAGGGAAAGCACGGATGTCGTTGCCTCTGTATGCACTAGCCTGCTTGCCTCATGAGTATACTAAGTAGATACCTTGCATGGACGAAATCATCTACATGATTTCAGCATGTTCGCCAAGGCTTTGTCTATACAAACCACCAGTGTGAAATAATTGTGATAAAATAAGCGGTGCCTACTCAGCTATAGTATATGTTGGTGGTGAAATCGTCAATATGGACTAGGCGGGCAGAAATATTATTGTTGCTGCAATGTTTCAGATGCAACTGAAAATACTTGGAATTTAATAGCATTGCTGAATCAATCTTCTATCAGGAGCAAACTTGCTGTAATTTTATCCAGCAGGTGCACATGCTGGTATAATTAAATATATCGAGTGTGCCGCGGCCAAGTTTCCAAATTGTGGGAACAGCTCAATCCGTGAAGAATGATTAGGTGCATTATAAAGCATTAAATATCATTGTATAAAGGTACAGTTCACTCGGCGAATTACGTATGTATAACATAGGCACATTAAAATATAACTGTAGAGTTGATTTTACATCCGGAGGTAAAACTAACTCGCAGGTATAAAAATAAGAAAAGAAAGGAATAGCAACAAATGAAAAAGAGACTTATAGCTATGTTTCTCGTGCTGGTTATGGCCGCATGCGCACTCCCAATAAGCGCGTTTGCCATCGATCCGTACACCGAACCGTCAGGACTGCGTTCAAACGAAACGTGGTTCCGCACAAAGAACGATACCTATTACATAGTGAACAAAAACACCAACGTTTCACAGGGAGACAAATGGGGCTACGTCGCGTGCATTCAGGATCTCTTAAACGGTTTTTACAGATGTACAGGTAACACTGCATATTATGTAGGAGATGTGGATAGCGACTTTGGTGCGAAAACCCACAGTGCGGTTCTGACTTTTCAGGCAAATATGGGGCTGACATCAGACGGTATCGTTGGTTGGGGGACATGGACAACTTTCCATACTCGTTGGCTTGCAGACCTCCATGGCTGTAAGCTTGAGCATGTTGGATAATTCCCAATGGTAACAGCGTAATCAATGCTATAACTCGTGTTGGGATTTATGTCCCAACACGAGTTATTACACATAATACACATTTAAGGTGGAGTGAAAAATGAAATCAAAACTAAAGATGTGTTTCGTCGCCATGCTTCTAATTCAGGTTTTGCTCCTTGCGGGGTGCAAGCAAAGTAATAATGAGTTAAATGATAATCCGAAAGTTGACGCAGCCACAGTTTCTCAAGAGATCGTCGCGCCAAAGTATAAGATTTCTCCGGCGAGTTATTCGGAAACGCTGTGGCTGAAGGACTGCGTGAGCGCGCAGGGCGCAAACGTATATTTTATCGGCGCAGACAGTGACTCCGAATACGTCTGCAAGCTCGATTCCGCAGGCGGGACGCGGGAAAACCTTTTCAAGTATCAGAATACGGCGCTTATATCATTGGCTGTCTCGGACTCCGGGGAGATATATGTGCTTTGCAGCTCAAGCGACGGAGATACATATGAAATTCAGAAGCTGGCCGCGGATGGGCGGCAGTCAGGAACCTTTGCACTGAATACGGACGAATTTTCAAACCAGATTCCCAAAGAAATCGCCTACGCGGACAGTCGGATTTTCTTGCTGACAGATCAGAAACTTGTCGCAATCAAATATGACTCGGCAAAGGTCGAATACGAAATTCCCATCGGCCAAAGCGCGCACATGACCGTGTTAAAAGACGGCACAGTGGTTATAGGGCATGAGCGCGACGGCGTGTACCGCTTACAGTATTTAGACGAGAAAAAGCGTGAGTTGGTAACTAAAGCGGAGTTTAATTACAGCTTTACGGGTGTATATTGCGGTATCACGCATGATTTATACCTCAACAGCGCCGGCGCGCTTTTCAGCTATGACTTTGAAGAAAGCTCGCTTCAAAAGTTGTTCTCTTGGAGCGCACTCGGCATTATAAGCGGAGCCGTGGCAGAACTGGATAACTCCGTATTAATCTGCTCCGGGCGCATAAGCGCGGACAGTCCGGAACCACTGATTACCTTGGTCCCGGCGGGCACCTCATACAGCGAGACCTCTGTTATACGATTTGCAACCACGGGAGACTACATTGACTACCGTATCCAAGAGGCCATACGGCGCTGGAACGTGGAAAACCCTCAGTGCCAGATAGAGATCGTAAACTACTACGCTTACGTTGACGGAACTGACAACCGCGCGGCACAGATGAAACTCGCGGCGGATATCGCCTCTGGGGAGATCCCGGACATATATGATTTTTCTCTTAATTCAATAGATACAGCGCCGTCCATAGGCCAGTACGCTAGACGCGGTATGCTGGAAAATATTTATTCTTATCTGGACAACGATGCTCAGTTGTCGCGTTCAGATTTCTTTGAAGGCTATTTGAAGTCGTTGGAACTGAACGGCGGATTGTACGAGGTCGTTCCTGAGTATTCTTTGGAAACAACATTCGCAAATTCAAGGGTTGTCGGCACCCAAGATAAATGGACATATGAGCACTTTAACAGCATAGTTAACTCAGAAGATTACTACCAACAGTTATTTGATGAATACTACGAGCGTACCTATTGGCTTGGAAATGTTATAGCTGCCTCCGGAGACAGGCTAGTAGACTGGGCGCACGGGAAGTGTTATTTTGATTCAGATTATTTTAGGAATGTTCTTGAAGCGGCAAAAGATATGCCTGAACATGGTATAGAGAGGAACTATTCCACGTTAAACGATTGTGTAAAATATAATGAAGGGCTTCTGTATTACTGCAATATAAATGATATATGGATGGCAAGTATTCCATCAGATGCATTTGGCGCTGATTACTGTTTTGTGGGGCTGCCGGAAGTAGGAAACGTAATATATCCATCTCTTAGCTTTGGAATATCATCGTATTCTGAAAACAAAGAGGAATGCTGGCAATTTCTCAGGCAATTCCTGCTGCCTGAGAATAGCAAAAGCTTTTTTATGTCTCCCCGTCGTGATGTTATGAAAGCCCGCGTTGAGGAAGCGTGGAAACAAGTTGTTGATGGCGGAAACGGTGGACTTTATCCGTATGGACTCGAATCTATGAACAGTCTTTTGGATGCAATAGATAATGCCAGAGTGTCTGCACGACATGATGCTCAGATATGGCAAATTGTTCTTTCAGAGAGCGGTGCATATTTTTCAAGTCAGAAGACGGTAGATGAAACAATGCAGCTTATCCAGTCAAGAGCACAAATCTATATTTCCGAACAAAGCTAGCACAAAGGCGCGTCATATACACGCATCTTAACATAGTACCACTAAAACCATAGCCGTATTAAAAAGTTGTCATGTAATAGTTGCTTTTTTATCCCGAGAGCCTCTCTGTCTTTTCAAGTCAGGGAGGCTCTTAATATGAAATGACTTCGACAAAATACAACGCACAATATGTAGATTTATAATCCAACACAAAAGTATATAGATTTGAATATTGTAAAAACAACGGATGGAACCTTTTTAATTTATATTGACTGCTCTCTAGTAGTTGGGTGTCAGCGGGTACATCTGCACCTATGTACTGCACCTATCCCCGGTTCACAATGGCCCCACTTGAAGGGAATACTCTAAGACTTAGTACAGGGAGTAAAACATTGGTTATACTAAACGTACATATCAAATGACCATCCGCACACCTTCGTAACCTGACAATTACTGAAGCTCCTAACTATTGCGGCAGGTTATTTTTATGTGATTACGTGTAAAGCGTAAGTCTTGAGGCCAGCATTCTCTCCGCGCTGTATGAGCGGGAGTTTATTGGAGCGGGTCAATATCTTGCGGTGGCACTGACCGATGCCGCATTATCGGCAACGCCGCCCGCGTGCAGTCGCATATTAGCATCTGACGAAGCGCAGGGCAGAACGGGCAATATCGATCACATGTTGCACCGTCATTATGTTTTCAGGCTTGTGACGGTAAATTCGTATTAAACTGCGGCAGTAAATCGTCGAGGGAGTGTCTGTGCTGCCAAACGCTGAACTGTTGAAGCTTATTGAAAAGCCACGGTATACCGATAACGTGCATCGTTTGGCGCATAACGACGAGCTGATTTGTATCGTTATCTGAGCGGGCTGCAGATAAGAGCGTTTGCCGACTGCATTAGAGAATTCAGCGTGAAGCAGACTTTCTTACGTGCCTGTCTGGGATTTAAAGCAGGTATATAACAGCGGCTTCTACCGCGAAGAGCGGAGAATGTTTATCACCGTGCCTACCCCTGACGGTGCAACTGCCGATGCTATGGTTCAGCCAATAGTTTTCGGTTCACATCCACGCAGGCTACGTTTTTCCGCAGCAATTTGGCCAACACACAGACAAAATACTCCATCAAAAGCTGGGTATCCCGCAGAACATAATAGACGCTTATCGCCGCATGGGTGTTATCAAATAATTTGCTCAATAAGGTACAGGTAATTTACCTGCGTCTTATTTTTTTGCACTTCTTTAACGTAAATTCGCTCATATACAATGGCGCTCTTATGGAGAACACAATACGGGGCACGAAGCCGGTGCCGAATCACTTATGGAGACCGCGACATGTTCTTTGCTGTACTTTTCTAATCCATATTTGCAACGCTAAATTTACATACCAAATGATCCGAGCGCCTCCCGTTCTGAATTTTGACTTTCTCAAAATTCAGAATAAGGAGGATCTGCGTAATGGCAGACAACTATTACATAACCATCAACGGTGAAAAAATCTGTGTTTCCGAAGAAGTATATAACGCTTACCGCCAAATGAGGCGGCATGAACGCACGCTGGCCGAAAAAGATTCCCGTAACTATGTATTGAAGTATGAGGACTTTGCAGATGGAGAGATTACCGGTGAGGAGCAGATATACGATTTCTTACAGCCGAGTGTTGAGGAACTTGCATTAACGAACCTCATTTACCGCAAGCTACACAGGGCTATTGAGATGCTGCCGCAAGCTGAAAAGGAGTTGATCTCAGATTTGTATTTCAACGGTTATTCAATGCGCACTATTGCAGAAAAGCGGGGTGTAAGTCACATGACAATACAACGCCAAGTCCAAAAAATCCTTACAAAATTAAAAAATTTTATAAAAAGTTGAAAAAGCCTGTTACAAGCCCCCTACGAACTCGCTTAAGAAGTGAGGGGATAAATTATCACCCCTCGGTGTACCTTGACAAACACCGGGGCTACCGGTCATATCCGGCTACTGAATAACATCAGTGAATGCACAAGCGAGACGAAGGATGCGCCAGAACTCACTTGTGCGGGCAACCGCATCAATCGACGGCCATAAGGTGACGAGCGGGTCAGTCCATTCAAAAGCGGCCTTGGCAAGCCGCGCGCCATGACTGCATTCACGCAGGTACTCCTGTCCAGCCACAGCTTTCAGGCAATGGGGGCAGCTCGGAGAGATCCTCGGAGGGGTGAACGTCCCGTGCGCAGCGCCAGCTGCGGTTCAGTAGTCCGCCCGGCCTGGGGAAGTAGTGTCTAATACAGGTTAGCAATAATCCAAAAAAGTCAAAATTCAGAACAATGGTAGCCGGTGTTATACATCGGCTGGCGCATTATCAGGAGGAAACATGGAAAATGAGAAATCCACATTGACCGTGCTCATGGTCGAGCCGGGCAAAGCACCGTATCAGGCCACTATCGGCGCTGATCTCAAGTCCCTGCAGCAGGTGGTCGGCGGGTATATAGAATCGATCGCACCCTACGATGACCCTGTTGCGATCGTCTGCAACGAAGAAGGCAAGCTCGAACAGCTCCCATTCAACCGTGGGCTGCGTGATGAGTCAGGCAATCTCTATGACTATATTGCCGGTAACTTTATGATCGTCGGTCTCGGAGAAGAAGATTTCACATCCCTGCCGCCGGAGTACATAGAGAAGTATTCTCAGCTCTTCGCTCAGCCCGAAATCCTCAACATTACAAACGGCAGGTTTGAAGTTCTGCCGGATGCATCCTTTGAACAGCAGGAATCCGAAGAACCGAATATGAGTATGTGAAGGAGGTCATCATGGGAAAGAAAAATCGTCACAAATGCAAAGCACCGTACCGCGCGCCGCCGCAGTGCGGCAAGTACCAGAAGAAGCTCATGAAAGCCGCCGCAGATGAGCGGCAGAGAAAAAGAAGGAGGTCGTGATCATCACTGTCACAAAAAGCGCTTATGTACACAGACGCATATTCTCTCTGCTCTGTGTGCTCCTTATCTTTATCGCAATCTTACCAATCTCAGCCTTCGCGGACTGGGTCACGGTCAGTACGGTAAATTCAGCGTCGTACTTCCAGACCTTCAGCAGCAAAGGCGTCTGGACGGCAATAGGTACTCCCGCGCACTATATAAACGAGACCGGACAGGTCGCCTACTGTCTCCAGACGAACTACAACTCACCCAACAACAGCGGCTATTCCTCAACAAGCGGCTGGCAGTATTACGACGAGACCACCATCCGTGGTCTGCAATCCATTCTCGAATACGGCTACCCAAACGACGATGGCGGCTTCTCGGCAGATGAGGCGAGATACGCCACTGCCAATGCCATCCGCTTCTGGCTTGCAGAACGCGGCGCGGAGGGCGTTCCGGCTTGGATGAATCTCCAGTTATATTCTCAGTTCTTCCGTGGAGCATCCGGCTATGAGTACCTGTTCCAGTGGTGCATGTATCTCCTTGAGAATGCACGGCATCAGGTGACGTACAGCCACTCGGTCAGTTTCTCACCCATCACGCTCACAGAGGATGGCGATTACTATGTCGGCACTACCACCGTCACCCTTGTGAACTGCACCGGAGGCTATACGCTTGACCGCAGCGGCCTGCCGTCAGACGCCGAGGTATACGGCTGGACAGGCAATGACGGCGATGTGCTTACGATACGCATCCCAAAGATTTACGGCGGCGCTGCGTTCACATTGAATGCCACCGGCATAGACAATCAGACGGACGCATCGCTTATCTTCTTCAATCCGGACAACTGGGGCGAGCAGAGAATACTCGCCTACACTTACGACATTGAAAAGGACGTTGCAAATGCGAGCGTTGAAGTCGTGACGCCAGAGCCGGAGCTGCCCAAGACTGCCGGGCTTGCCATCCGCAAGATAGACGCCGACACCGGCGCGGCCGTGCCCGGCGTCACGTTCGCTTTGTACAACTCAGCAGGCGAGACTGTCGCTTACGGTACAACAGGCGATGACGGGTATGTATACTTCACGAATATGCCTCTTGGGGATTACTACTACGAAGAGATAAATACCCTTGATGGGTATGTCTTAGACAACACCCGTTATTCGGTCTCTCTGGTGTCCAGCGGTCAGACGGTCGAGGTCACGATGACAAACAGCCGCTTCCGTGCAAAGCTTGTCATCGTCAAGCAGGACGGCGAGACTAAAACGCCGCTCTCCGGTGCCGGGTTCAGGTTGTTCAATGCTTCTGGTGAGATAGTCGGAGAGGGCTATACCGATGAGAACGGACAGATAGCCTTTGAGAACCTCAAGAAAGGCAGCTACACGTATCAGGAGTACGAAGCGCCTCCGGGGTATGCTTTGGACGACACCGTTTATCCTTTGGACATTACCGAGCACGGTAAAACCATCACGGTCACGGTAGACAACACAGCCATCCAACCTGAGCGTGACGGCAGCATAACCGTCACGAAGGAGAGTACAGATGGCAGCATTCTCACCGGTGCTGAATACTTGCTCGAATACTCCACAGACAACGGCGTTTCGTGGCAGCCGGTGTTCAGCCGCACCTCTGACAGTATAGAAGCCGGAGGCTGCACAAGCTCTGTGCTGAATAACGGCCGCCTCACCGTGAACAGTGCGGGCACTGCTACGTTTTCCGGTCTCAAGGCAGACCGTTCCATTATATATAAACTCACAGAGACAAGAGCACCTGACGGCTGCACGCTGCTGGCAGAGCCGCTATACACCGGCACGCTCCCCGTGAAGGTGGACAAGTCCTTCTCTTCCGATGACTGCGAGGTAATCGACGGCGCTAACTATTGCTATACCCTCTACGTCACAGCGGTCAACGGTGCGATGTACCGTCTGCCGAGCACGGGCGGCAGCGGCTTCGCGTACATCCCCATCGTGCTCTGCATTCTCGGCGCGGTGCTCTACGCGTTCACAATTACACATGACACAAAATATGATGAAAAGAAAAAGGAGAAAAACACGCATGAATAAACTCAGAAAAGCTCTCGCACTAATACTCTCCCTTGCGGCGATCCTCTGCTTCCCCATCTCGGCAAGCGCGCTGTCGGACGAGGCTCTGCCCACCATAGACTACGCCCGCACAGGCTCCGTAGACATATATAAATATGACCTGACCAGTGCCGAGAAAGACGGCGTCTGGAACAGCTCATACGTTTCAACCGGTGTCCGCGATGAAGCCGGTGTCGAGTCCATACTCGGCAATACGCAGATAGTGAACCAGCTCACCGGCAACGGCGAAGCCTACGGCTACGCCATCAAGGGAGTCGAGTTCAGCTATCTGAAAATTGCGGACATTTGCACGTACGCTGATGTGGACAACAACACGAGCAATACTCAGGTGCTCTACGGCATTGAGCATAACGACACCACGGACAAGTTCCTTGCTGCACTTGGACTGACAACTGACGACAGATATTCTGCTGCAGATAACGACAATGTATATGCGTATCGGTCGGACGTGCTCATCGATGCGCTGAAGAACGCGCTCACAAATAATGCGACATCGGTCAAGAACGCGCTTGAAAGCTACGTCCGCGAGAATGGCGGCACTGCCATGACGGAGACTGACGGCTACGGTCACAGTGCAGTTTCAGACCTGCCTCTTGGCCTGTATCTCTTCGTTGAGACCCGCGTCCCCGAAATGGTCACTGAGACCACTGCGCCCTTCCTCGTCTCTCTGCCCATGACCAGCACCGCAGATAAAGCAAGCTGGCTCTATAATGTGACGCTTTACCCCAAAAACCTCACCGGAATTCCGACGCTTGAAAAGACCGTGCGCGAGGCAAAGTCCAGCAGCGGCAAGAACAATGGCAGTGCAGACATCTCTGACGGCTTTACACATACCGCCACCGCATCTGTCGGCGACGTTCTTGAATACCAGATCGTCTCCACGCTCCCGTCCATCACCTCGGCAGCTTCGTATCTCACGGATTACAGCTTCATAGATACCGCGGAGAAAGGCATACCTTACCTCCAGAACGGCGTCACGATTGAGTTCTTCAAAGACGCCGCATGCACGGACAAGATAGCAACGTGGGCAGAGTCTGACGGCAAGTTCAACGTCAGCTATACGTCCAATGACAATGGGTATGTTATGAGCATCACCATGACGGAATCTGGCCTTTCCGAGATCAACACCAGCAAGGCTGTATACACCGATGCCTCAATGGTCAACTCCGGGTATTCCGACTGCACGCTCCGCATTACATACTCTGCCCAGCTGGACAAGTCCGCAAACTACGGCGACAAGGGCAATACCAACGACGTCGTCCTCACTTGGAAACGCACGAACAGCAGCTATTACGATACGCTCGTCGATGACTGTCACGTCTACGTGTTCGGGCTTGACCTCACAAAGAAGTTCTCTGATGGCAAGGGAGATCTCAGCAAGGTCGAGTTCTGCCTCCAGAACGATGCGGACGAGTACTACGTAGTCGCCAAGTATGACGAGAGCGCGAAGGCTTACTACGTGACCGGCAGCACTGATGACAAATCCAAGGCCACACGCTTCACTCCTCGTTCTGACGGACGTATGCTCATCTACGGTATTGAGGATGATGCATACACCATAACCGAGCTCAAGACAGACGGAGCATATACTCTTCTCAAGAATGGCATAGGTCTTGTAATAAGCGTCGGCGAAAGCAGCACGGTATGTGATGTTTACAGCTCCGATGTCCTCGGCCTCATCCAGAACGATCCCCGTTACGCAGATGTTGAAGAGGGGCTGTTCCACAATATGCCGCAGAAGCATCTGGAACACAAGCTCCTGACCGCATCGGCAAAGGTGGACAACAAGCAGGTCTCGCTCGGTTCGGACAACGGCTCGGCGAACGCGTTTGTACCTTTGACTGTCGTGAACACCAAGGGCTTTGACCTCCCCAAGACCGGCGGTTACGGCAACTGGATGTTCCCGGCTATTGGCCTGAGTCTTGTGGCTGTCTCAGTTGTTGTTATATACTTCGCGTTCAGAGACAAGAAGAAAGAAACAAATAAGTAAAGGTCAGGGAGGCAGGCTAAGAAACCTGCTTCCCGCTTTCGCGTATGAGCAGAAAAACAAAGATTATATTAGGACTAACAATATTAATTATTGCTCTGCTCGTCTGCCTGTACCCTGTCATAAGTAATTTCACCGCCGTCAAGTACCAGTCTATAGTTCAGACCAGATATGAGAAGGCTGTCAGCAATATGGATGATACAGAACTGCAAAAGGCAAAGGAGGCGGCTTTGGCGTATAACCGGACGCTGATCCCAGGCGTCGCAGATAACCTCTCATTCTCGGAAGAAGCGCTCAAATCTGCCGCTGAAAACTATGAGAACCTGCTGAATATCCGCGGCGACGGGATAATGGGGTACGTCGAGATTCCGAAGATAGACGTAAACCTGCCAATCTACCACGGCACGGGAGACGACAGCCTTGACCGGGGCGTCGGGCATCTGCTCGGAAGCTCCCTGCCGGTCGGCGGGGAAACTTCCCACGCTGTGCTGACAGCGCACTCAGGGCTTGCCGGACAGCGTCTGTTCTCGGATTTAGATAAACTGGAGTGCGGCGATACGTTCTATGTTCACACGCTTGATGAGACTATGGCGTATATGGTGCTGGAGATAAACACCGTGCTCCCGGAGGACACGTCAAAGCTCGTGATCCTGCCGGAGCATGATGTATGCACGCTGGTGACCTGCACGCCATACGGAGTCAACACTCATCGCCTCATGGTACGTGGGACACGCATTCGCAATGATCAGGCTGAATATGTAGAAAATCTCAAGGCTGAGAGGAATGAGCGCGAGGGTGTCACACAGTCTACATGGCAGCAGGAGTATTTCAAGGGCATAGGGCTTGGCGTTATCTGCATAGCTGCCATCGGCATAGTCTATGAGATAAACCGCATACGTCCAAGGCGGAGAAAGCGAGGTCTGCATGAAAAAGGCTAAAATAATCCTTCTTATTTTTATGGCGCTCCTCGCCGCAGTTGGACTCTTTGTTACCTTCAAACCGCTAATGGAGCGAGCTTCTCGACAAAAGCAGGTGGACGAGGCCAATGACAGCTTCATTCAGCAGTTGGAGCAGATACAGTCTGTAAAAGATGCAGAGCCTGAAGCAACGCCGTATGCGCAGCTCCGCGAGCAGATAGAGCAATACAACACTTGGCTGTATGAGGGAAAACAGATAGCGCTCACAAATGCGGCAGCATACGAGCAGCCCGCATTCATCTTAACGCAGTACGGCTTGCAGGATGAGACATTCGGGATAATCTACATCCCGAAGCTTGAAGTAACTCTGCCGCTGTACCTCGGCGCGAATGATGAGAACATGGCAAACGGCGCGGCAGTGCTGGGACAGACAAGCGTCCCCATCGGCGGTGTCAATACCAATTCCGTAATTGCAGGTCATCGCGGGTGGAACGGCTACCCGTATTTCCTGAACCTCGATGAGCTTCAGATCGGCGACCTTGTGTACATAGATAACATCTGGACACTGATGAAGTATGAGGTAGTAGATATACAGGTCATCTCCCCGGACGATGTTGACGCAATAAAGATACAGGAGGGGCGCGACCTTGTGACTCTCCTGACCTGCCATCCGCCAAACACCGGCGGTCGGCAGAGGCTCCTCGTATTCTGCGAGAGGGTAAGTGAATAGGCAAAGAGCCGGGCATCCGCTCGGCTCGAATTATATGGAGGTTCAATATGACAGTAGATATAGACCTGTGGGTAACGGCGACGATCCTCAGAGAGCTGCGAAACAACGGTCTGATAACCCAGAAGGAAGCTGAAAAGATACTTTCCCGTGTTGCCAAACAAACCGGCGCGACGCTTATTATTTCCGTCTGAAAATTACGGCTCCTTCTTTATATATGTCTGATTACGGCTTGTCGGCTTGTCCGGCTCGCTCATGATCACGAACCCGTCTTCTATAGCAGGGTTCAAATAGTTCTTTCTGAGTGCCTCTTTGGATTTCAGACCTAAGAGCTCCATAATGCACTTGGCTGTATATGCTTCGCCGTACTCCATCACATTGAGCAGACGTTTTACCTGCTCACTCATGCCGGAAGTTGAGGATGCAGTTTGCTGCAGAACCTCATCTAAGGTACTGTTTATCATGGTGAGCATAAACACAATGAATGCGTCGGAATTACCGGCAACATGGCATGCGGATATAGCGTTATAATACTCGGTCTGAAATTTGTATATGTGGCTTTCTATAGGCAGATACTGAAAAACCTGCTTCCACTGAGTAAGGAGCGCGGTCTGCCAAAGGCGAGCCATTCTGCCGTTGCCATCGGCAAAGGGGTGAATAAACACAAATTCATAATGAAATACCGAAGATAGGATCAGCGGATGCACTGAATCTTTTTCGCGAGCCATCCAACCGAACAGATCATCCATAAGCTGCGGTACGAGGTGTGCCGGAGGTGCCATAAAAATGCACCTGTTTCCGTCAAACACGCCTTCCTCGCCGCGGCGGAATGCGCCTGATTCATCGACAGTATATTTCGTGAGGAGTCCATGCAAGCGCTTCAGCTCTTCAACTGAATACGGGTCAAAACTGCCTATCTGCTCATATGCGGCGTAGGCATTCTTAACCTCTTGGATTTCTTTTTGTGGGCCTATCACGGTTTTGCCGTTTACGACGGCTCTTACCTCATCCATCGAAAGAGAGTTTGCCTCTATTGCGAGCGATGAGTGTATAGACTTGATCCTGTTGTTCCGTCTGAGATGCGGCTTGCTCTCAAATTCTTTATAATTGCTGATTCGACCGAGCTTGTCCGAAATCTCGGATATGAGAGAAACCATTTCATTTGTTATGGAAAACGGCGGAGAATACATTTTCATAGCAAGCCTCCCAATTAAAAATACCTATTTCATTATACCTCAAGCTGTGTGAAATAGCAACATCTTGCTTATTATCTTGCGTACTTTCTTGCGCATCAGGCCGCAGGGGATAGTTAGTGCAGCCGGAGGGAACTTACTTATTATCTTGCACATTTTCTTGATATTTCAGTAGCTTTGTGAAAGGTGTTGTGGTATTGTGTGTTGCTGCAGAGGGAGGTGAACCGGCGCATGGCACAGGAAAACACCGCGAGAGTCATAACGATAGCGGCAACAGAACAGCCGCAGGATATACGGCTGAGAGTCGCAGCCTACGCCCGCGTCAGTTCATCATCCGACGAACAGCTAAACTCCTTTGCTGCACAGAACCGATACTACACAGAACTCATATCCGGCAAGGATAACTGGCAACTTGTAGATATCTACGCTGATGAGGGCATCACAGGCACTTCGATAGAAAAGCGCGATGACTTCAAACGCATGCTCCGCGACTGTGAGCGTGGGCTGATTGACAGGATACTCGTGAAGTCCATATCCAGATTTGCGCGTAACACCACAGAGTGTCTTGAAACGGTGCGTTCTCTGAAAGCTCGCGGCGTAAGCGTGTACTTTGAGAAAGAGGGCATCGACACCGGCAAGGTCTCCGGCGAGATGCTCACAGCCGTGTTCGCCTCGCTGGCACAAGCTGAGAGCGAGTCTATCTCGAAGAATATGCGCTGGAGTTACCAGAAGCGGATGCAGATGGGAACATACATCCCCGCGTCCATACCCTTCGGCTATGTGCTTAAGGACGGCAAGATAACTATTGAGCCAGAGGAAGCGGACGTTGTGCGCAAAATATATGATATGTACCTATCCGGCTCGGGTAGAGTTACCATAGCTCAAAATCTAAACCGACGGGGGATATTTAATCGTCAGCATAAGCCGTGGAATAGCAGCGCTATACTTTATATACTCTCTAATGAGAGATATACCGGAGATTCAATATGGCAGAAAACTTACCAGACAAATGTACTTCCTCGTGAGCACAAGAGAAATAACGGTGAAATCCCGCAATACTACGCAAAAAACACGCATCCTCCAATAGTGTCACACGAAGAATATATGGCTGTACAGAGCTTGCGAGAGCAAAGGACACTCTCCGAAACGCCAATGCAACACCCAAGCATATTCAGCAAAAAATTATTGTGTGGTAATTGCGGCGCGTCGTTTCGTTCAATGACGAATAAGAACGTAAAATATTGGCTATGCAGGACCCATGCAGAAAATACCGGCTTATGCAGTGTATCTCAAATTCCAGAAGCAGAAATCGAGGAAGCGTTCCTTCGCCTCTGCTACAAACTGAAACACGCCCCAGAAATACTGCAGCGGGTTTTAGGCAATCTATATGAGATGACAAATCACCGAATGTTATGGAGTCCGGATGTAATAGAGTTAAACAAGAGAATATCCGATATTCTAAGTCAGAATCAAATGTTAGCCGTACTGAAACAGCAGGGGCTCGTTGATCCTGACATTTTCATATCCAAGACCAATGAGCTGGCTGAACAGCTCCGCAAGCTGAAGTTTGAGAAAGAGCGTCTGCTGGAAGCAAAAACGGATGACACACTATTTCAGACAAAGCAGATCATGGAGGTTATCCGTGATGCCCCGGACTGCCTTGAGGAATTCGACTCGGAGCTGTTCTGCGAACTCATTGTCAAAATCATAGTTGAAGACAATACTCACTTGAGATTCAGGCTGAAAAACGGTCTTGAGCTCAGAGAGACTATTAGAAGGGCGGTGCGGTAATGAATAAGAGGCGACAGCCATTCGGGTATCAGATATGCGGCGGACGGGTAGCTGTTAAATGCTCGGAGGCGGACATCGTGAAATATATCTTCCGAGCGTATATAGGCGGCGCATCATTCAATGATATAAAATTAGGTTTGATGAATCAGCCGGTTTCCTATGATGGGGATAAGGCTTGGAACAAAAATATGATAGCGAGGATATTGGGGGATAGACGATATGTGGGAACAGATGTCTATCCTCAAATTTTACTCTGCGAGGATTTCGAGGCGGCTGAAAGCATACGAACATCCAAAGTTCCAACAGACACACGGTCAGAAGCTCGGAGGCTGATCTATAAATTGAGCGATAAGCGCCCTGCAGTGCAGACCGAAGCAGATGTGCTCGGTATTATAAACGCACTGATTCATGATCCGAGTTTAATAAAAGAGCAAAAAACTGCGCCGGAAGTAACTGAGTCATTTGGGCTGCAACAGGAGTTTGATGACTTGCTTCTGGTGCAGCCAATAGATGAGGTCAAAGCAAAACGACTCATATTCCAGATGGCGTCCGTGCAGTACTCCGTGATAGATAATAGCGAGTATGAAACTACACGACTGCAAAGAATGGTATCCAAGTGCAAAACACTAACTGAGCTTGATGCAGACCTGCTTGCGAAGATCGTTGATAAGGTGATCGTAAATAGAATATCCACACAGGTGATTTTGAGAAATGGACAGATTATAAATTCGGAGGAAGTGATATGAGCAATACAACGCCAACAGTTATATGTATTCCAGCCAAGCCCGAAGTTGTACGGGCTTCAAAGCGCCAGCTCCGTGTTGCGGCATATTGCCGCGTATCCACTGATGACGAGGAGCAGCTCACCAGTTACGAGGCGCAGAAGAATTACTACACAGATAAAATCATGACCAACAAAGAATGGACTATGGCGGGTATCTTCGCCGATGAGGGCATAACCGGCACATCCGCTCGCAAGCGACCGGAGTTCCTGCGCATGATCCGCCAGTGCAAGCAAGGAAAAATAGACATTGTACTCACCAAGTCCATATCCAGATTTGCCCGCAACACAGTCGATTGCCTGAATTACGTACGTGCGCTAAAAGAGCTGGGAATAGCAGTCATCTTTGAGAAAGAGAATATGAATACCCTCGAAATTGACAGCGAGATACTCATAACAATGCTTGGTGCGTTCGCGCAATCCGAAAGTGAGTCCATCTCTGCTAACGTCCGCTGGGGTATCCGACAGGCTATGAAAGAGGGCAAAGCCACTATACAGTACAAATATCTGTATGGCTATCGCAAGGGCGATGACGGCAAGCCTGAGATAATACCGGACCAGGCAGAGGTCGTCAGAAAAATATACGACCTGTTTCTAAGCGGCACACCGGTCCGCGGTATACAGGAGTATCTGAATGCGAACTCTGTTCCGAACATAAACGGTGAGCCAAAATGGGCGCGGAGCGCCATATACAGCATACTTACGAATGAGAAATACTGCGGCGATGTACTGCTCCAGAAAACCTACATTGACGACTGCATCAATAAGAAAGTCAAGAAGAACACCGGGCAGCTCCCAATGTATCTGGTGCAGAATCATCATGAGGGGATAATAAGCCGAGAGACCTTTGATGCTGCTCAAGCAGAGCTTGCACGTCGTAGTGCAGGAAAGAGTCCATCAAAGAAAAATGCCCCGACCGGCCGGAGCAGGTACAGCAGCAAGTACGCGCTGTCAGATAGGCTGTACTGCGGCGAGTGCGGCACAAGGTATCAGCGCTGCACATGGCGCAACCGCGACGGCAGCAAGCGAATCGTCTGGCGCTGCGTCAGCCGGGTAGACTACGGCAACAAATACTGCCACAACTCGCCGACGCTGGATGAGGAACCGCTGCACAGAGCCATCCTTGCCGCTATAAACAGCACGGTCAAGGGTAAGGATAGCATAATCTATAACCTCAAGAGTGCAATGGAAAAAGAGCTTGCCCCGGTCGCAGGGCAGCAGCTCAGTCTGTCCGAGATAGATAGTCAGCTCGAACAGTTAAACACCGAGTTCAGCAAAGCGCTTGCCGAGGTGTCTGAAAGCGGTGATCAGGCAGCGTATAGCGATAGGTTCCGCGAAATCATGCAGAAGCAAACGGCATTGAAAGTCCAGCGTGATGAGATACAAGGGATGTTAGCCGAGAGCGGCAAAGCCGCAGCTCATATAGAGCAATGCAGGCAAGCAGCAGAAACAACACCATCAGCTATAACTGAATGGGATGAAGCGCTAATCCGTCAGGTAGTTGAGAGCGTGACGGTAGAAACCGGCAACGAGATAATTGTAGCGCTGAAATCCGGAGCATCAATACATCAAGAATTATTATATTGATAAGACATCTAAGAATATAACCGTCCTGTTGTTTTTTCAACAGTGTATGATATAATAAAAGCATATATGGTGGAAGTATTCCGGAATACCGTAGAATGATATGACCCAGCTATTTTTAAATAAGCATATTTTATAGAAATAATTTACAAAAGGAAGGTATGGGGTATGGCAAAAAACTATTTACGCTCTGATATGTCAGAGCAAGAAGCTCATTTTTTCACAAGTGGCAGTGGACTGTTTGGTGAAGAGAATACAATTACAGGACTCTACAAACTTGTTGGAAAATTTAGCGAGTTAGAAGAACTGGGCCAAAAAGGAGAATTGTCCAATTATGCACCAGATAGAGATAACAGGTTTAAGTATGAAAATCTTGGCATTACAAAATTAAGCACAGAATTAAAAAGCAAATATAGTATTAGCAAATTTTCAAGGTGGAATTTAAAGACATTGTCTAGAAAATGGTGCCTAACGCCTGTTTTAATAAGTTTTAACTGTGCCTGTATTATTAATGAGCTTGCTGAATATATTAAACATGATACTGATTTAAAATTGGCTTGCGACAAGTACCTATCCAGCGTCGAATGCAAATGGGAGAATCTGATGCCAATTCAATATGACTTTTTAAGCACCAGATTTACGGATCAACATAAAAATTATCGAAAGGCTAGAGAGATGATTAATCAGTTATCAGATATCAGTTTTAACTGACCTACAGAATGGATTGGTATGAAATTTTTTAAATTAATAAAATCAATTGACTATGTTAGCTATCCAACTTACAAAGAACTTATGAAAATTAGTGATGCCGTTAGTAATTCGGTTGCTGCTTTTCGTAATGTGCTAATTTCGGCCATTTTGGGGGTTATATTTGATAAGACGCCGTTAAGCGAATACATACTAACATGTATTGCAAATAAATTTCCGGGGAGCACTATTGAAAATATTGCAAACTATGAAAACTCTCCTGTGATTCTATCAATCATTATAGCTGTAGTTTTTTTGGGGATATTTAAATTTAGTAATTTTATAAAAGAAAGATGGGGGAGCAACAAAAATACTAAAAAAAAGCGCGATATATTAGTGCATGAATTTTATAATGTAGCCATCCCTCAATTAATAGAGGTTAAAAGCATGATGGAACAAATAAAAGATGACACTTCTGCAGATAAAAGGAAAAAATCACTCCTTCTGTTGCAGGCAAAATATGAAATTTGTGATTTGCATGAAAGTTTATTCGATATGAATATAATAGAAAAGGACAAAACTGGATTGCAAACAGAAGACTCATCCACACTATCGAGGAGAATTAGCAGATGTGCATATACAGATTTTCTTGTAGAAATGCTAAGTATTATGGAATCAATTTACAAGGAACTTCTAACAACATGCAGGGATGAGGCTGAGGAGGATATCGAAGATATCCGTGCAACAATTAACTCCTCTGTAGTTTTCGGTAAAATTAAAGAAATTAGTAGTGAGTTGCAAAATATAAAAGATAGAATTAATGAACAAAGCAAAAATGAACTGCGTGAATTGAAAGAGATATAAGTGGAGGTGTGGTTTGCAGATTCTGATAGAATAATATATGTGCTGCAAGATATCAAGTTTTTTCCTTTTTCGACATCCGGTTGATGATAGAAGGGAAAGCTGAATCGCTTGTGGATATAAATGTTATTTGAGAGAATTGTTAAAGCATAGCCAAGGGGCAAGATGCCAAGCGATAAGAACATAGATGATGCTCTGCCTCCAAAATAATAATACCATTTCTCATAATCGTGTGAGATGATATATGGTGGCGCATATAACTGTTTTGCTTTAAGCATGCTCGAAGATGGCACCAGCAACGTTATCGATCTTGATAATATAACCGTAGACGAGCTTTACGTGACTTTAGGTGCCCAATTCTACGAGATGAATCGCACAAAATAATCTATCATCAAGGCTTTCAGCTTTTTCAGTTCGGAAAGATTTTTGCTTTTCCGTTGATGACAAATGCCGTTTTTGAGCGACTGACAAGACCCGAACTGCGGTTTGATGGTATTTCAGGTTTTATCTGCGAATTGCCGGATGTTGTGAGCGTGAGATAAGCAATTGAATTAGATAGACACCAGAATATTAAATTGGTGAGGCCGGAACTTTTGAGAAATCAAAGGTTCCGGCCTTTTGACGTTTAGGAGGGATTCAAGTGAAAAACTACGAAATCAAACATGCGTTCAAGAATCTGGGTGCCGTCAAGATTTATGCGCAAATTTATTTGCAGGCTCCG
>ULRA01019551.1_pt1 | contig 22250 bp, 20 predicted proteins | sample 1954981 | NCBI WGS metagenome assembly ULRA01 (sample SAMEA4835669, study PRJEB28245) | human gut metagenome | biome: gut microbiome; material: fecal sample | place: Denmark | collected 2008
CGCAACAACACGGCGCAGTCGCTTGTACTTTCCGTCAAGCTTGGCACTCGGAGTGCTCACCGCCGTTGCGGTTCGAAGTTCCGTCTTCGAAATCGCTTGCGGCTTCGGGAATACAATCTGCCTCTTCAAGAGGTGCTTTGTCATCATACTGATTTTGAGGGACGTACTCGACGGACGACATCTTCATCATATACTTCTCCCTCTTGTAGATAACCGCCATAATTACGCCGTCCACGATTATGTTGAGTATCCAACTTATAGGCCAACTCAAATATAGCGTCGTGGGTGAGGGATACGCCTTGCAAGCGGTGTAAATCCACACGATACGGAACACGCATATACAGAAGAAGTTGGCAATCATCGGCGTAAACGAATATCCCATACCTCGCATACAACCGACGAGCACTTCCACTATGCCGCACACGAAATAGATAGGCAAAATGATTTTCATTCTCTCGCAAGCATACTCGATTACGACGGGATCGGGAGTATAGAGTCTTGCTATGTACTGCCCCGCAAGGAGCAAGACGAGCGTCCATATAAGGCTTATGACGATAATCATAATCGAGCCTTCTATTGCGGTCTTTTTGATACGTTCGGGCTTTCTTGCGCCGTAGTTCTGCCCCGCAAACGTAACGGTTGCGTTGGACACGGCGTTCATGGACGTATACACGAAACCTTCGAGGTTACTACCCGTGGAACTCCCCGCCACAAGCGCGTATCCGAAGGAATTGAGGTTGGTTTGGATAAGCACGTTTGCAATGGAGAAGAACGAGTTGAGTATTCCGCTGGGCAAGCCCACTTTGACAATATCCGCAAACTCACGCTTGTGAAAACGTAGTTTTTTGAGTATAAGCTTACAATATCCTTGCTCTCGCATAAGCGTGATGACGAGCAGTATGCACGAGATGTATTGGCTTACTATCGTAGCAATGGCAACGCCCTTGACGTCGAGTTTTATCACGATGACGAACAATAGGTTGAGCGCAACGTTGACGATGCCCGCAATCGTGAGATAGATAAGCGGACGCTTGGTGTCCCCTTTTGCACGAAGTATGGAAGCGCCGAAGTTGTAAAGAACGTTGGCAGGCGTGCCGATAAAGTAGATAAACAGATAATCCGTGGCTTTGTCCAAAATCTCGGGATCGGTTTTCATCCACACGAGGAAGTATTTTGCACAGAACACGCCGATAAGCCCGACCGCCGTTCCGCTGATAAGCGCAAGCAAAACGGAGGTATGCACGGTGTTTTGCGCCTTGTTCTCGTTGCGAGAACCGATTGCTTGGCTCATAACGACGTTAGTGCCGATAGATAATCCTATAACGACGTTGATAACGAGATTGATAAGTGCGACGTTGGACGAAACCGCCGCCAAAGACTGCGTGCTCGTCTCGGAAAATTGACCTATAACAATCAAGTCCGCCGCGTTGAACAAAAGTTGCAAAATGCCCGAAATTGCCAACGGCAAAGCCACCGCAATCAACTTTTTGAGAAGCGGTCCGTTGGTCATATCCATATCTTTAAGCACGGAAGTGCCGTGCTGATGACGCAATTGATTGTGCAAAGGTTTCATATATTCCTCATCGGCAAGAAAATCTTCACAATTTCCCAAACTGTCCCCTTATCTAATCGAGAAAGTATATTCTATCACTTCCGCGCGCAAAGTCAACCGAAACCACAGTATATCCATTATTAAAATAATGGAAAAAGCAATTATCCACAAATTAATAATATCTTGTCATTATCGATAAATTGTGGTATATTGATTTTGCGACACATTTGAATATCCCTAATTTAAGGAGTGTTATAGGCAAAAATGTACACTCTCGCCTTTTGTTAGGGAATGTGTCGCAACATTGAGAGGTGCGTTTTTCGGCGTGTTTCTCAATGAAACACGCTTTTTTAATAGGAGGACAATTATATGAAAAAAATCAAAGCGTGGGTTATTTCTCAACGTATCGTTTGGGCGGTACTTCTCGTTGCAAGCATAGTTATACCTATTGCAATCTTCTTTTCAATCCAACCAGATCCGCCAAAAGCAACCGATGTAACAGACGTTTTGAATTACGACGCTACGCAAGACAAATCGTCTTGTTTGATACAAATAACTTTTGACAAAGAAGTTACCGAGGGCGATATCACCGTCGCGTTTTACAACGAACGCGGAGAAACGTTGGCTATCGAAACCAAACGCTTTTCTATGTTGAACAACACTCTTTCGGCATTGTTTGACATTGACGGAAAAGTCGTAAGCTACGACATTTTGGACACAAGTCAAATAAAATCGGTCGACAACGATTTTCCCGCAATATCGTTGCTAATTTGGAAAATAGCAAGTCCGATAATTGCCATTCTGCTTTTGCTTTTCATACGCTCGATGCTGTTGTCTTGCAAGGTCTACTATAACGACGACGATACCATAATTGTATATGCAGGCTATTTTTACAATTACATATCAATCAACGGTGAAAAGTATGACGAACACAATACGTTCGTCACCTACGTTCCTATCAAAATGTCTTGCAACTTCAACGGTATGCATCTTGACGCAACAATCAGTCTATTCCGTAGGATCGCACTGAAAATTGACGAAAAACTCCGCCGTCCGAGCGATTGGATCTAATTCAATCATCTCCTATCAACAACACGCAAAAAGTCCCGACCTCATACGAAGTCGGGACTTTTATTCGTAATATTCCGCAACTCGCACAAAGTGCGAATATCACTGCGACGAAGTCGCAATATCACTTTTGGCATAAACCAAAAATATCACTGTTGCGTATCAACAATATCACTAATATTTACTTATTTGCCTTCTGTGTCTCGAAACGGTCCAACTTATTTTTCTCCAATTTGAGATACACCCACTTGATCGGCGGGCAAATCGCAAAGAGGAATTGCGCAAAAGTGAAGAGTTTGGACGGATTTACGAATTTGCGTTTGTGTTCCAATCCTCTCACCATACATTTTGCGACGTGAACGGGTTTTTGCACGGGAAACGGACGCTCGCGAATGACTTTGCCCTTTTGACCTTCGACGGCTTTCTTGAAGAAGCCCGTATCGGTTGCTATCGGATAGAGGCAAGTGAGCGAAATATTCTTGGGCAATTCGTAACGGAGACCTTGTTGGAAGCCTTGCATCGCAAATTTGCTTGCGCTATAAAGCGTATAGCCGGGCATTGCGAGTTTGCCGATTGCAGAAACCGTGATTGCCATTTGCCCCGGCTTGCCGTTGAGGTATTGAGCATATTTTTGGTATGTATAGATGGGAGAATACACGTTGACTTTGAAGATGTTTTCGATACGCTCCCAATCGACGTAGTCCATCGTCTCGTAGTACGGGAAGCCCGCGTTTGCAAAGAATATATCGATAGAACCCAGTTTTTCGATTGCGGTTTCAAAGATTTTGTCCACGTTCTCTTTGGTGGAGACGTCGCAAACCATCGGGATAACCTTGTCGCTGTTGAGTTCCTCAATTTTATCCGTACGCAAGTCGACCGCAAGGATTTTGTTGTCGCCTTTGACAAGCAATTTCAACGTTTCGAGACCGATACCGCTGTTTGCGCCGGTGAGGACTATCGTTTTGCCATTTATCATAATTTTCTCCTTTGATTTATCCGTATAAGCGGATAACGTTAACTTATTTACGATTTATTGTACCGCAAGCGTGCGAATATCACACCATTTTCTTATTTTGCGTATTCAGCACAACTTTTGGGCACTATTTGCGCTATATGCATTTTTAGATATCGATTGTTCAATCCGACACGTTTAGTGCATCTCGGCGTTTTTGAGTATATCGTCGAATGTTCTCAGCGCGCGCTTTTTGAGCTTTTCGATGCTTCCGACGTTATGTAGCACTCTCGTCGCATACTTTTTGAGCGTACGGTCGGACGGTTGAGATTTTATGCGTGCGATTGCGTCTTTTTGGGCAAGTCCGCGTTTTTCCAAACGTTTTATGCGCAAGCACATAGGCGTTTTTACGAGCACCACCTCGTCAAAATCACGCTCTCCGCCCTCTATATACAACGGAAGTTCCACCGCAACGCGCGGTGCGTCGAACGCTCTTATCTTTGCCATAATCTCGGGGTGCGCAATGGAGTTGAGAATTTGACGTTTTCCCTCGTCTGCAAAAACTATGCTTGCAAGCGTCTTTTTATCCACTGCCCCGTCTTTGACCACAGCGGGGAATTGCAAAGCGATTTTTGCGATATACGAAGGCGTACGCAAAAGTTCGGCGTTTATTTCATCCGCGCTTACGCACTCGAAACCCGCCTCTTTTGCGATTTTCATAACTTCGCTCTTGCCCGAGCCTATTCCGCCTATTATAGCAATTCTCATTTGAGTGCGCCCCAGTTGTCCGCGCTCGTCGCTTCCGCAATAAGCGGTACGGACAATTTCATTGCGTGTTCCATTTCGTAAGAGAGTATCTTCTTGACTTCCTCTTCCTCGTCTTTTGCCGTGTCGATGATGAGTTCGTCGTGAATTTGCAATATCATCTTTGACTTCATATTTTCAAGGCGTTTTTCAACTCTAATCATCGCAATTTTGATGATATCTGCCGCCGAGCCTTGAAGCGGGGTATTCATAGCCATACGCTCCGCCGACGAGCGCACCATATAATTGGATGCGTTGAGGTCGGACAGGTTGCGACGTCTGCCGAGCATCGTGAGCGAATATCCCCTCTCCTTTGCGTCCTTTATGCACCCGTCCATAAACGCGCGCACTTTGGGGTGGGACACAAAGTAGTTGTTGATAAACTCTTTTGCCTTATATTGCGGTATGGACAGGTTTTCCGCAAGTCCGTATCCGCTTATACCGTAAATTATGCCGAAGTTGACCGCCTTTGCGTCGCGCCTTTGTGCAGGTGTAACTTCCTCGACGGGTATACCGAGAATTTGCGACGCCGTAATTGCGTGTATGTCCTCACCGTGATTGAATGCGTCGATAAGTTGTTCGTCACCGCTGAGGTGTGCAAGTAAGCGAAGTTCGATTTGCGAATAGTCCGCCGACACGAGCACGTTGCCATCGCTCGGAATAAACGCTTTCTTTATATCCTTTGCCTCGTCGCTTCTCGCGGGGAGATTTTGGAGGTTTGGATTGGTGGACGACAGTCTTCCCGTCATGGTGATACATTGGTTGTATTCCGTGTGAATACGTCCCCTATTCACGAGCGGTTGAAGCCCCGTGACATAGGTGGATTGCAATTTTGCAAAGTGGCGGTATTCAAGGATTTTTGACACTATCGGGTGTGCGTTCGCGAGCGCGCTCAAGACGTCCTCGCTAACTGAATATCCCGTCTTGTTTTTCTTGCCGTGCGGAAGCGCGAGTTTTTCAAAAAGTATATCTCCCAGTTGCTTGTTGGAAGCAATGTTGAACGTCTCTCCCGCAAGCGCGTAAATCTCTTCCGTCAGTCTTTCGATAACCGCTCCGTACTTTCTTTCAAGCACTTTGAGTTCATCCACGGACACGCATACGCCTCTCTCTTCCATTTTGCGCAAAACTACGCAAAGCGGTTGTTCAACGTCCAAAAATAGCGGATTAAGTCCTTGTTGTGCAAGTTGCGCACTCAATTTCTCACTTTCCGCAAAAAGTTCCGCCGCGCCTACTTCGTATCCGTCCGCACCCAAAACTTGCTCTATGCTCTTTATTGGAGCACTGCCTCTTGCAAGGTGCGCGGCAATCATAATATCGAAGAATTTTTTGTTTTCAAAGCCGTATTCTTTGCACAGTTTCTTAAAGTCGTAACACACCAAAGTCTTGTCTTTTGCAAGCGTTTTTATAGTGTCGATTGCCTCGTCGAAACCTATGCCTTCGCTGAACAAATCCTCTACGCAACTTATCCTATATTCCGTCTTATCGTCCACCGCAAAGCTTACGTTTTGTCCCACGATAAGCGCGACTTTTTCACCTTTCATCGCGTTCTCGATTTGTTCTTTGGATGTGAGCGTAACCACCTCTTTTTCGAGCGCGACTACCTTCGTTTCTTCCTCACCGCCGTCCGCGAAGGTCATTCTGTCGGCAAGCTTGATTATTTCGAGTTCGGACAACATTTGCTTGACCTTTTGAGAGTATACGGGCTCGAATTTTATATCGTCGAGCGTACACTCTACGGGCACGTCGCGATTGATAGTGACAAGTTCCTTACTGAGTAGCGCAACGTCTTTGCTTTGCGCAATCGTTTGTCCCACTTTGCCGGGAATTTCATTTGCGTTGGCGAGAATATTGTCAAGCGAGCCGTACTTTTCAAGCAATTGTTTTGCCGTCTTTTCACCGACTCCCGCAATACCGGGGACGTTGTCCGACGTATCTCCGCGAAGTGCTTTATAGTCTATGAATTGTTCAACGGTAAACCCGTCGTCAAGCAATCTCTGTTCGTCGTAGACCTCTATATCGCTCACGCCTTTTTTGGTCCAAAACACCTTGGTCGTCGGTCCTACAAGCTGAAAACTGTCTCTATCCCCCGTAACGATTATGCACTCGTCGTCAAAGCGTTTTGAGAGCGTGCCGAGGATATCGTCACCCTCGTAGCCTTGCATTGCGACGATTTTTATACCCATTGCGGTGATAAGGTCTTTGAGAGGCTCTACTTGTTGACGAAGTTCCTCGTCCATAGGCTTTCTCGTAGCCTTGTACTTGTCGTACATCTCGTGACGGAACGTCGGACCGTGCAGGTCGAACGCCGCAGCGATATGCGTCGGTTTTTGTTCCTTTATGAGCCTCAAAAGTATGCTCAAAAACCCAAAAATCGCGCCCGTGTAAAGCCCTTTCGACGATTTGAGATTGGGCAATGCGTGGTAGGCGCGATGCATAAGACTGTTGGAGTCAAGCAATAAAATTTTGTTTTGCGACATAATTTCACCTATGATGCAAGCGCATCAGTCCTTATCGTTCCCAAATAAAAACTCTTTCAATCCGTTTTTGAGGCAGTATTGTGCGTCGGCGTATCCGCTCGTCATAAAAGCGTGCACATTGCTTGACGAAAACGCCATTGCAAGCCCCAAATCCGCTTGCGGTGTAATATAAAAAAGGTCAAGCCCTTCTCTTTCGATTTTGCGTTTGGGCGGTTTGCTCTCGATATTTGTGCGGATAACGAGGATTTTGTTATATCCGTTTCTTGCGAGCAGATTGATAGGCATATTGTCGTACACCCCGCCGTCAATGTACTTTTTGCCGTCTATAACCTTTGGCGGAAAAATGGGAAAAGTCGCGCTTGCAATGATATAATCGACGAGTTTTCCGTCCTCGATATCGCCCATCATTTTCTCAAACGGTTGCATTTCACTTATATCGAACGTGACAAGGCCGTATTCCTTTCCGCTGCTTCTAATATCGTCTTCGCTTACGAGATTTTCAAAGAAATTTTGTGATTTTTGATAGGAATCGGCAAGCATTTTGATTGTTTTGAAGCGTTTTTCTTTCAAAACTTTCAAAATCGCAGGCGTGACGTTCAAGCCCTTTATCGCTTCGATTTCCTCGTCCGTAAGCTCGTAAATGGTGTTGGTCTTTATCTCTTTCCACACGGTGAGCATCTTTTCGATACCGCCGTCGATGTATAGCGCACCGTTGATTGCGCCGATAGACGTGCCGGCAATGCCGTCGTAGGATACGCCAAGTTCGTCGAGAGCTTTCATTGCTCCGACCTGATACGCGCCCTTAACTCCGCCGCCTTCCAATACCAATCCGAGTTTTTCTTTTGTCATTCGTGTCAAAATTTATCAAAATCAAAGTTCTATACGCGACGACAACGCCCTTGACAGTGTGCTTTCGTCCGCATATTCGATTACGCTACCCTCGGGCAATCCGCGTGCGATTCTCGTCACCTTTATACCCATAGGCTTGATAAGGCGCGCGATATACATAGCCGTTGCCTCACCCTCGACGTCGGGATTGGTGGCAAGAATAACCTCTTCCACCCCGTCAAGACGCGCAAGAAGTTCCTTTATACGGATATCGTTGGGTCCGATATGCTCCATAGGAGATATGACGCCGCCCAACACGTGATACACGCCCTTGAAGTCCTTGACTTTTTCAAGCGCAACGATATCTTTTGGTTCTTTCACCACGCAAATAACGTTGGCTTTTCTCGTGGCGCAAATATCACACACTTCGTTTTCGGTGTAGTTGCCGCATATTTTGCAAAAATGGACGTTTTGTTTCACGTCCCTAATAGCGTCTATAAGTTCGTCAACTTCATCGCTCGGAGAGTTGAGAATGGCGTACGCATAACGCGCCGCCGTCTTCTCCCCCACGGACGGAAGTTTTGACAATTGTGCAATCAACCTTGCAAGCGGTTCGATGTATTTCATAGCAGTTAATAATTATTAATTAAAAAAGCCCGCCCATATTGCCCATCGGGCCCATCAAGTCTTTTGAGAGCTTTTCCGCTTTTTCGTTGGCGTCGTTGAGTGCCGCAAGTATCATATCTTCAAGCATTTCAACATCGTCGGGATCGACTGCTTCGGGCTTGATTGTCACGGATACGGGAGTTTTGTCACCCGTCATCGTCACTTCGACCATACCGCCCGCCGCGCTTCCCGTAACTTCGGTCTCGGCAATTTCTTCTTGTGCCTCTTGCAATTTTCTTTGCATTGCTTGTGCTTGTTTCATAAGTTGTTGCATATTTCCGCCGCCAAATCCGCCGTATGCCATATTGGTTTCCTCCGATAAATCGTTTATGTTTTTTTGTGTTTTTATTTTATTTCGAGCAACGAGCCAAACATTTCTTTGACGAAAGGCAAAGCCTTGTCCTCGTCGAGATGTCTCACTGCCTCGATAACGAGCTTGTGCGTCTTGTCGACGCTTTGGAACGCGTGGTTGATTGCGTCCCTATTGATTTTGTCTTCGAGAATACTGAGCGTCGCAAGGTCGGCGACTTTCACGTAAAACTCATCTTCCGTCATATCCAATTGTGCGTCTTGCGTGGAAAGCGCAAGGAGCGGATATCCTGCCTGTCTCAATTCGGATGCTACCCTCAGCCACACCTGTCTCGCATCCATTTGGACAGGTGCGCAATCAAAATTTGGTTTCCTCAAAGCGGCAATCGCCTTTTCGAGTCTTGTTACCCTCATTTGCAATTCTTCGACCTTTGAGTCCGAATCACCGCCGAGGCACGCAAGCACCACAGCCGATTCAAACAAAATCCTGTGTTGTGCGCTATAACGGAACTCACCTTCCAGCCCCGACATAATCTTCATTACGCTCATGCACTTTTCCGTCGTATACTTGTCCGCCATATCTTTGAGAGCGGAATATATGCTCTCTGGCAAGGCAAGCAACGCCTTTGCGCTTGAACAATTTTTGATATACAGCACGTTCCTAAAAAGCGTCGCAATGTCTTGCGCAAGGATAGGTATACTCTTGCCGAGGTCGCAAAAATGCGCCACGTCTTTGAGTGCTTCGTCAACGTTGCCGTCCGCAATCGCGCTTGCAAGTTTTTGAAGTTGCTTGGGGTCTGCCGCACCGAGCACTTCGAGCACGCCATCGTACGTTACGTTTCCCGCACAATAACTTACACACATATCCGCAATTGACAACGCGTCACGTACGCTACCCGCACCCGCTTGAGCAATGAGGTCAACCGCTTCGCTCTCGTATTTTACACCGATATCGTCAAAGATAAACCTAATGCGTTTTGCAATCACCGCACTCGGCACGAGTCGGAAATCGAAGCGTAAGCAACGCGAAAGTATAGTTGCGGGAATTTGATGAATCTCCGTCGTCGCAAGTATAAAAATCGCGTGCGAGGGCGGTTCTTCCAAAGTCTTCAATAGTGCGTTGAACGCAGCCTTTGAGAGCATATGAACTTCGTCGACGATGTAAACTTTGTACTTGCCGATAGTGGGCGGAAAATTGATCTTGTCCGTCAATTCTCTTATTTGGTCAACCGAGTTGTTGGAAGCGGCGTCGATTTCCAAAATATCGAAGTTGGACGGAGACGCAAGTTCCAAGCAATTTTCGCATTTTCCGCACGGCGAGCCGTCCACGGGGTGTAAGCAATTGACCGCACGCGCAAAAATCTTCGCGACGGAGGTTTTACCGGTGCCTCTCGTGCCCGTGAAGATGTAGGCGTGACCGATGCTGTCGGTTGCAATTTGATTTTTCAGTGTGCGCACGATATGGTCCTGTCCTATGACCTTGTCAAAGGAGTCGGGACGATATTTGCGATATAATGATGTATATGCCATAGACAATAGTATAAACTAATTTATATAATTACGCAAGCGGGAAATTAACTTGAAAGCAACGATTATTTTTCGTTGCTTTCAAGTGTATTTTTGACGTAATTTTTCGTGTGTTTTTGTGTGGAATTCTGACATAATTTTTGTGAAATTTTTATAGATTTTTAGCGTGTTTTTATAGTATTTTTGAATGTTTTTTAATAAGTTTTTTGAGTAATTATTGATATGTGTCTGTGTTGTTTTTGATTGTATTTATATGCTTTTCATAAGTGCTTGTCTGCACAAAACCAATTGCACTATCTGATACCTAATCGACGACGTTACGACAGGCAAGCTAACATTCCAATCTATATTGTCCAAAAGTGCCAAAGTCGTGACGAGCGCAAGCTTAGTTTGCGTGATTTCGTCCTTGCCGCAACCTACGGTGTTTTGATAAAAAGCGGACTTTATATCTTCGATTTGAGCATATAAAACCTTGATTTGTGTTTTTGCGTCCTCCAATGCCATTTTTCCGTCATTGAGTGCGGACGACACTTCAAACAGTTTGTCATACGCCAAATCGAAGTAACCGAGTGCTTCTTTTTCGGCGGTTTTCAAATCGTCTTTGCACCACTTGAAACCACCCTTTTCAATCTCGATTTTTTTGATATACGCGCTTCTGTTTCCAAGTGCCGACAATGCGGAATTTGCCTCGTCTTCACTCTTATACACGGCAAAAATAAGTTCAATGCTATCCCCCGCAATCACATACCCCGCACCGCCTCGTTGTTTGACCAGTTCGGCATTGTTGCGAGCAAGAGTTATATCGCTATATCCGCCCGTTGCCACGGCATAAAAAGCACACTTTTCGCTTTTGTCGTTTTTGAACACGGACAAAAGCCCTTCCCCCGACAGCACGAGACAAAGAGCCAACGTCAGCATAAAACACAGCACTATCGTGCATACGACAATAATATTTTCTTTGGCGTTTTTCCGCATAACAAATTTTATGCTTTGAAGTGAAAATTAATTATTCAAAATAACATTTTAATGCAATTCCCCCCCTTCCTCACGGTGTTATCAATCTACAACCTAATAAGCTATCGTCGAAACTCCCCTAAATGCAATGACCCCCCTCTTTCCGGACACGCCGGCATTTCTCCCACCACTCGTATAAGGACATTTCTCTACAAGATTATCCGTCGCTCGCGGGGGAGACAAGACGCGATTGACTTCGTAACAATCGCTATTCCGTCGCATTGCTCCTTACGGCACTCACATAGAAAAGTATCGTCCCCTTATTATGCCACTCGTTCACCGATAAAAAGAACAACACTTATCGGTTCACTTGTACAACCGTCAAGTTCGGCACTCAACCGCTCGTCGCCTTGCGACTCGAAGCTCAAAATAGAATACCGTTAATACTTTTGTAAAAACTGCGATAAATCGATGCATAACGCGAAAGCACCCCGAGAGGCGCAAACCCAACGTACATAAGCGTACGTGATTTGCGAAACTCGGGGTGCTAACAAAGTTAGGCGCAATTTAGCGCAGTTTTTAGTACATTTCGGGAGCAGGTGCAGCGGCGGGCGCTGCCTCCTTTATGTCCGTCACAAGGCTCTCCGTCGTAAGCAAAGTGCTTGCCACGGAAGCGGCGTTTTGGAGTGCGCTACGCGTGACTTTTGTAGGATCGAGGATGCCCGCTTTGACCATATCGCAGTAGACTTCTCTTTGTGCATCGTAGCCGTAATTTGCCTTCTTGGAGGACATGATGGTGTTGGCCACGATACCGCCGTCGATACCTGCGTTTGCAGCGATTTGACGAACAGGTGATTCGAGTGCGCGAAGAACAATCTTTGCGCCCGTTGCCTCGTCGCCTTCGAGTTTTGCACACGCTTTCTTTACTTGCGGAATGATGGAAAGAAGAGCCGTTCCGCCGCCTGCGACGATGCCCTCTTCGACTGCCGCGCGAGTTGCGTTGAGTGCGTCTTCGATGCGGAGTTTCTTCTCTTTCATTTCAACTTCGGTTGCCGCGCCTACACCGATAACCGCAACACCGCCGGCGAGTTTTGCAACACGCTCTTGGAGTTTTTCTTTGTCGTATTCGGACGTAGATTCCGCAATTTGAGCACGGATTGAAGCGACTCTTGCCGAGATATCTTCTTGTGCGCCGTATCCGCCGACGATAGTGGTGTTGTCCTTATCCACGCGCACGGATTTTGCCCTGCCGAGCATATCGAGCGTGACGTCTTTGAGTTCGTAACCGAGGTCGGAGGAAATATACGTACCGCCCGTGAGGATTGCTATATCTTCGAGATACGCTTTTCTTCTGTCGCCGAAGCCCGGCGCTTTGACCGCCACGACGTTGAACACGCCTTTGAGTTTGTTGACGATGATGGTCGTAAGAGCCTCACCCTCGATATCGTCGGAGATGATGAGGAGTTTCAATCCGTTTTTGAGCACTTGTTCGAGGAGTGGCAACAACTCTTGAATATTGCTGATCTTCTTATCCGTGATGAGGATAACGGGGTTGTCGAGTTCTGCGGACATCTTGTCGGTGTTGGTGACAAGATACGGAGATACGTAGCCTCTGTCAAATTGCATACCTTCAACGACGTTGAGTTCGGTGGTCATCGCCTTGCCTTCCTCGATTGTGATTACGCCGTCTTTGCCAACCTTTTCCATAGCGTCGGATATGAGTTGACCGATTTTTTCGTCTCCCGCGGAGATTGATGCGACTTGTGCGATTGCGGTCTTGTCTTCGACGTCTTTGCTTATCTTTTTAAGTTCCTCGACGGCTACGTCGGTTGCGTACATAATACCGCGTTTGAGCACCATCGGGTTTGCGCCCGCCGCGACGTTCTTCAAGCCCTCTTTGACGATTGCTTGTGCAAGAACGGACGCCGTAGTCGTGCCGTCACCCGCAACGTCGTTGGTCTTGGTTGCGACTTCGCGAATGATTTGTGCGCCCATATTTTCAAACGGGTCGGAAAGAACCACGTCTTTTGCTATCGTAACGCCGTCATTGGTTACGAGCGGTGCTCCGTAGGGCCTATCGAGAACGACGTTTCTGCCCTTCGGTCCGAGTGTGATTTTAACGGTATTTGCCAACGCGTCAACGCCTGCTTCCAAAGCCTTTCTTGCGTCATCGCCGTACTTGAATTGTTTTGCCATAAACAGCCTCCTTACTCAACGATTGCGAGAATATCCGCTTGACGGACGATAACCACTTCTTCTCCGTCCACCTTGAACTCGCTTCCTGCATATTTGCTATAAAGAACCGTATCGCCGACCTTGACTTGCATAGTCACGTCGACTCCGTCTATCATACCGCCCGGGCCTACTGCCAAAACTTTTGCAAGTTGCGGTTTTTCCTTTGCCGCGCCCGGGAGCACGATACCGCTTGCGGTTTTTTCATCTGTTTCGATTGCCTTGATGACAACTTTGTCAAACAATGGTTTGATTGTCATATAATGCCTCCGTTTTTAAGTTTGATAATCTATTTAGCACTCTTTGTGCTTGATTGCTAACAGTTTATACCACCGGGTGCCAAATGTCAATATATTATGCAATGTTTTTTCAAATTTTTATGGATAATTTGAAAAGACATTGTTGAATATTGTACAAATTCGTGCTACACTCGTTTATATATAATTATAAGCGCGTGAGGAGCGTATATGAACAACTGGGACAAAAGATTTATGGATATGGCGGAACTCGTTTCGACGTGGACGAGTTGCGCAAGAGCGGGACGTGCAATAGGTGCGATTATAGTCAAGGACAAACGCATATTGACCACCGGTTACAACGGCGCACCCGCAGGCATACTCAACTGTCGCGATAAGGGCTATTGTATGCGTGATCAATTGGGCATAAAGAGCGGTACTTGCGCGGAAAAATGTTACGCAGTCCACGCAGAACAAAACGCAATCGCGCAAGCGGCAAAACTCGGCATATCCGTTGACGGCGCAACGCTTTACTGCACACACCAACCTTGCACTATTTGCACAAGGCTCATCATCAACAGCGGTATAAAAAGAGTCGTGTACAAACATCCCTACCCCGACGAGTTTTCAATGGAACTATTTGGCGAGGCCGGTATTTTGGTGGAACAATTTACGGAATAAACGCAATTTAATGAAATCGTGCATTTATTTGTGCGCTTTTTCAATACTATAACGTAGAGGTGCAAAATGAATTTATCCGAAAAAATCAAAACAAATCAACTTATCAGCGCAATTCTGCTTATCGTAATCGGCGTGCTTTTCTGCGCTTTGCGTGCGCAATTCGTCAGCGTGCTCTTGACGGTGGTGGGCGTAGTGCTTATCATACTCGGCGTGCTTGACCTTATTGCCAAAAATTGGGTTGTCGGTGCAATCGAACTTGCGGTGGGCATTATCATCATAGCGTGCGGATGGACAATCGTGGATATAACTTTGCTCATCCTCGGCATCGTCCTCGTCGTATACGCGGTGTACGCTTTTGCAAGCAACGCGTCGAGACTCAAAACCTCATCCAAATACGACAAAGCAATGATTATTCTCAGCCCCGTCGTTTTGCTTATAATCGGCATCTTGCTCATCGTTGCAAAATGGGAAATGGTTGACGCAGTGTTTATCGTGCTCGGCGTAATCGCGATTTTGGAAGGCATCGTACTTCTCGCCAAAGCGTTCGGCAAAAAGGACACTGCCAAATAAGGCACAATCGTAAACGACAAAAAGCAAAAATCAATCGTTTTTCAAACGGAAAACGATTAAAAACAGTCCCCCTTTCGAGGACTGTTTTTATTTTTACAGGTGTTGCACTTGTTTTGACAAATCACCTTATTTATATCGTTCTATATCGATTATTGATTGCTTCTCAATTTATCCGTATACGATTAAACGATAGATTACGCTTGCAACGTCGATTGTACGGATTATTCTTTTTTATCGTATTGCAAATACGCTTCTTTCAAAATCTTTGCACAATTTTCAACGCCTATAACCGTGCTGTTGAGCGTGATGTGATAGTTGTCGCTCTCACCCCACTCCGAGTCCGTATAGTAGCGGTAATGTCTTGCACGCATACGGTCGTTTTCCTTGATAAGTCTTTCCGCTTTCTTGGGGTCGTCGGCGCGACGATAGATGTTGATGACCCTCTCCACTCTGTCTTGCATATCCGCGTGGATAAACACGTCAAGGCATTTATACTTGTCTTTAAGCACGTAATCGGCACATCTTCCGACGATGACGCAAGCACCTTGTTTTGCAAACTGCTCGATGGCGTCTGCCTCGCTGGAATATATGCGGGACTCGATATTTTCAAAGTTGTTTATTAGATTCGGGTTCCACACCGACGGTGTAAACGCAAATGCGGCAATTCCTCTCATTTTTTGCTCGTTTTCCTTGATAAACTCTTGTGCAAAGCCCGAGTTTTCGGACGCTTGAGCAATTATCTCTTTATCGTAAAAAGGTATACCGAGTTCGTCGGCAAGCAATCTGCCGATAAATCTTCCGCCGCTGCCGTATTGACGCGAAATAGTAACAATCGTTTTCATACTTACCTCCAAAAAGCCTTCGCTTTATTATATTATCCGTCCGTTTTTTATTTTCGTCAAGACCGAATTTTTGACAATTCACCGTCTTTTTGCTCGTTTTTATCGTCTTCGATATCGCAGACGACGTCGTTTTCCGCGACTTTTTGGCTATCTTCTCGTGCAAGTTCTTCTCGATATTCTTCCAGTTGCTCGTCCACCGCCGTTTGGTCGTCGTCCGCTGCTACGCTTATCGTCTTGATTTTCTTGTTTATCGCTTGTTTTAGGAATACTGCGGCAAAAATGCAGGTCAATGCCTCCGCTATGAGAAACGTCCACCACACAGTCTTGGTCACGTCTTTCGTCAGCGTAAAAAGATACGCCGTCGGGAATACGAACACGCAAAGTCGCAACAGCGACAAAACAAGCGGTTTTACCGCATAGCCAAGTGCTTGCAACACGCCTTGCACCGCCACGACGAAGCCCATAAATACGAAGCTTATCGCGCCTATTCTCGTCGCTCTTTCGCACACCGCTATAAGCGCATCCGACGAGCCTTCCGACAACGCAAAAAGTTTTGCGAGCGGCGTTGCGATACACTCGAATAAGGCCGCAATCACCGCACACACGATAAGCGTGTCTATCACTCCGTACTTTATGCAATCGATTGCCCTTTGTTTATCCTTCATACCATAGTTGAAAGACAGTATCGTGATTATGGTATTTGACAGTCCGAAAGCGGAAAACAGTGCTATTTGTTGTATCTTGTAATAAATGCCGAACGAGCCTACGAGTATCGTCGTATCTGCTTTTGCCGTGCCAAGTATTGCGTTCATACCCGCCATCATCACTGAAAGCAACGCTTGCATAAGAGCGGCGGATATTCCTATCTTGTATATGCGCCCTATTATCTTGAAATCGGGTTTTATATACTTAATATGACCGTTTATCTCCTTGTTGGTGCAATAATGGAAAATCATTGCCACGATAAGCGACACGAATTGACCTATTATCGTAGCCCACGCCGCACCCGCAACGCCCATACCGAGCGGGAAGATAAAGACGTAATCGAGCACTATATTGCACACTGCACCGGACACTTGCGCGATTGTGGAATACATCGTCTTGCCGGTTGCTTGCAAAAATCTCTCGTACACCGTATATCCTATCGAGCCGAGAGAGAGACAACAACAAATTTTGAGGTACGTCGTGCCCATCTCCACGACGGTTTCGTCCTTGGTGAAAAGCGAGATAAACCACTTCGAGAGGAAGAGCCCGAAAAGCAAGAACACCGCATAAATAACGAGGCTCAAAAATATGCCGTTTCCCGCCGTTTTGTTGACTCTTTCGCTATCCTTTTCACCGAGGCTTTTGGATAGACACGCGTTTATGCCTATGCCCGTTCCCACTCCTATTGCAATCATCATTATTTGCACGGGAAAGGCAAGCGTCAACGCCTGATTTGCAATTGTGCCAACGCCTTCCATATTGGCAACGAATATGCTGTCTACGACGTTGTAAAGTGCTTGCAACACCATAGATACTATCATCGGCAACCCCATCTTCCAAAACAGTTTTTTGAGAGGTTGTACCGCCATTTTGTTTTGACCTGTTTCTTCCATACTACTCCCTTTTTGAACAACAAAAAAATCGTGTCGCTCGGCAAAATCACTACAATCCGGATTTACGCCAAAAGCAACACGATCTTCGTCAATATCTTATATTTTTGGCATATTATATCACATTTTTATCGTCGTACGTAAGTGTTTTGCACCACTTTTTTGTGCGTTATTTTACGGTTTACCGCGCTAAAACTGACCGCTTGCGAAATACAAAATCTAATACGTTTTCGCAAGTTTCGGCGATACGCACAACAATTGACTTTTAGGCAAATTATATCTATAATTTGAGTATAAAATTTAGGCGGTGAAATATGCCATACAGCGTATATCTCAAAAAAGGCGAGGAAAAACGCGTCAAACAAGGTCACAGTTGGGTGTATGCCAACGAAGTCGCACGCATTGAAGGCAAGGACAAAAACGGCTCTTTGGCAAGCGTGTTTTCCTCTGACTGCAAGTTTATCGGCAAAGGATATATCAATCACCTTTCCAAAATCCTCGTGCGCATTTTCATAAGAGACGAATATCAGTCAGACGATAAGGACTTTTATCTCAATCGTATAATAGACGCCAATCAAACGCGCGTAAATCTCGGCTACGACAACTGCTATCGTATGGTTTTTGCCGAAGCGGACGGTCTCCCCGCCCCCGTCGTCGACAAATACGACGATATTTTGGTGTGTCAGTTCCTCTCTCTCGGCATAAATATGCGCAAGGACCTCATCGTAGAGTGCCTCGTGGAGCTTTTTGCACCGAGAGGCATATACGAGCGTAGCGACGTCGCAGTGCGCAAAAAAGAGGGGCTGGAAGAGCAAACGGGAGTGTTGTACGGCGAAGTTCCCGACAGAGTTATTATCGTCGAAAACGGCATAAAAATGGCAGTTGACGTCAAATGCGGACAAAAGACGGGCTACTTCCTCGACCAAAAAGAAAATCGCTACGCCGCAAGACGCTACACAAAGGACAAAACCGTGCTCGACTGTTTCTGCAACAGTGGCGGATTTTCGCTCAATTGCGCAACCGTCGCAAAAGAAGTCACCGCCGTGGATATCTCTCAAAGCGCGCTTGACAGCGTAAACGAAAACGCTTCCCTCAACGGCTTTGCCAACGTGCACACCGTATGCGACGACGTCTTTGAAGCACTGCGAAAATACAAGACGGAAAATAGAAAATTCGGGCTCGTCATACTCGACCCGCCCGCGTTTTGCAAAAGCGCAAGCGAAGTAAAAGACGCCATACGCGGATACAAAGACATCAATATTTTGGGGCTAAAACTCGTGGAAAAAGGCGGATATCTCATATCGTCGTCTTGCTCGCACTATATGACCTTTCCTCTCTTTGAAAAAATGCTCGTAGAGGCGGCAAAAGAAAGCGATCGTATCGTGCGCACAATGGAAATCAAATCCCAAGCTCCCGACCATCCTTCACTTCTCTGCGCCGAAGAAACGCAATATCTGAAGTTCTTCGTACTGCAAGTAATGTGAGAAAAAATTAATAATCGTGTACCGTTATTCTTAAACACAACTTCCCCCCCCTTCCTCACGGTGTTTCCCCTATTCCGTTCCCCCTCTGCACTTCGTTTGATGGAACCCACGGAACCGCTCCGCGGGGGGACACACTCGGCACGCGCATAATAGGGACATTTTCCTCATTATGCCACTGCGCTTTGTGCGCCAGCTACGCGACAACACGGCGCAGTCGCTTGTACTACACCCACAAGGCTTCCGCACACAAAAGACAAGCGAACGAAAGCGTGATATATAAGATGAAAGCGCAGTCTTTTGTGTGAAGGAAAAAAGGAGCACCAAGGCAAAAAGCAAACAATTGACACAAGTGACAATTGTGGCTAAAAGCCTTGTGTGTGACGCAAGCTTGGCGCTCGATGCGGTCGGCGCCTTGCGCCTCCACGCTCCGAATAAGCACATTCCGTTAATAGATATTCTAAAAAAAATATCGGGCAAACGCCCGATATTTTATTTTAATCTTTGTCTTTTTTTAGCGCACAAATCAACACGTAAATTCCTATCAATACTGCCGTCGTGCCGATAAGCACTCCGTACATCGCGCCGATAGACACGTCGTTGCCGAAGAACGAAAGTTTGCAGTCAAGGCTCTTTGCGATGCCGTCCACAACCTCGTCGGGGAAACCTTGAGCGGACATTTCTTCAAACACGCCTCTCAATGCGTGATTGCGAATGAGCGACGTCCCGTAAGTGCCGGGAAGCAATGACATAGTCTTTTGAAGTCCGTCCGAGAAGCCGGATATCGGCATATACGCACCGCACAAAAAGCCGTAGCCCGCAGATACGATTGTGCCGACCGCAGTGGCTTGCCCGTTGGTCTTGATAAAGACGTTGACCACCGAAGAGAGCGCGGTGCCGAACGTCGTGAGCAGAAATACATCCACCAGCACCAATACGACATCCGCAAAGGACATATACCAGCCGTTGATTGCAATGTATATGAAGCAAGCCGCCGATGCGCAATAGGACACTATTAGCGTCGTGAGAAGCGAGCCGATAAAGTAGGACACGGCAAGTGTTGAGCGTTTGATAGGGGAAATCAAAAAGTCTTTGCGCACGCCGTTGACCTTGTCTTGCACCATAAGAAGGTTGGAGCAAAACGCAATCGTCACGCAACACACCGCAAGCAAGGACGAGAACAATTCCGCACCGACGGTGCCGTTTACAAGTTTATCGGAAATCTGAAAACCGTCGGGCATCGACGAATTGAACGAGTCGCGATACACGTTTGCAAGGAAGGTTACGTAAAGCACGAGAAGGATAATCGGCGTGATTAACGAGGTAAAAAACATGCCTTTATCCTTGAAAAACATCTTGATATTGCGCTTTGTTATTGCCAAAAATGCTTTCATCTTTCGCTACCTCCCATCTTTTTGCCCGTAACGGAAAGGAAAACGTCGTCCATTTTGCCCTTTTCAATCTCGAAGTCAACAAACATATCGGGGTGCGCGACAATCAAATTTCTTGCCTCGGCAGTATCTTTCACTTCTATTCTGAATGCGTCGCGGACTTTTTCGTAAGGAAGATTCAACGCTTTCACGCGTTCCTCGTCGGCGTTGTAGACGGTAATAAAATCGCCCGTATACTCGTTTTTAAGTTCGAGCGGCGTGCCTTCGGCAACGATTTTTCCGCTGTCGAGAATAACGACGTAGTCCGCGTCGGCGGCTTCTTCCATATAATGCGTGGTAAGGAAAACGGTCATTCCCTTTTCCTTTCTGTAGTTGTCAACCACTTCCCAAAGCGTTTTTCTCGTTTGAGGGTCGAGACCTGTGGTGGGTTCGTCGAGAATGAGAATTTTGGGCTGATGCAACAGCGCGCGGGCAACGTCTATACGACGTCTTTGACCTCCCGAAAGTTTGCCTACAGGACGTTTGAGCAAATCTTTGAAATCAAGAAGCTCGGCAAGTTGCTCTATGCGTTCTTTTGCCTCCGCTCCGAAAATACCGTAAAGCCCCGCCCTTGCCGTCAGATTGTCCTTGACGTTCAAAAAGGAATCCAGCACGGAGTTTTGGAATACGACGCCTATTTGAGACGAAATCTCACGCATCTGCGTATCGATGTTTTTCCCGTCGATAATCACTTCGCCCGCGTCCTTTTTGAGACAACCGCACATAATGGAAATCGTCGTGGACTTACCTGCGCCGTTTACTCCGAGAAAAGCAAACAATTCCCCTTGCCTAACGTGAAAAGAAAGGTCGTTAACGGCGTGTACGTCTCCGAACGATTTATTAAGATGCTCTATGTCAATAATATGTTGAGTGTTATCCTGCATATTTTCCTCCGAAAGTTTTGCTTTTATATAATGAATTTTGAAAACAAAATTGTCAATACAATAAATATAAAAAAATCGATAAAAATTGATAATAAAACTATATAGAATATTCCATCAGCGCACAACGTGCGCCTAAATATGTGTCAAGTTATCTCAACGAGATAAGTGACACGTGTTTAGCATTCGGCGCAAAAAAATATCGGGCGCAAACCCGATATTTTTTTATTTTGCATAGCGATATTTATTCTGCGTTGTTTCTTTGGTCGTCATAGTTGCCCGCCAAATCGGACACTCTGCCAAGGCAACCCTTGAAGAATTTCTTGACACGAAGCACTACCACCCAATCGCCGAGCATGGAAAGTCCGTGTACGAAAAGGAATACGCCCACGAGAACCGTCATCGAGATTGCACTGTAAATCGGATCGAAGAGTGCAAGGAAACCAAACACTATCTCAAAGATTGCAAGAATGAGAAGCGTCCACCAATAAGGCACTTTGATACGTCCCGCTTGAATTGCCAACGTGAGTTCGCTTATACCCTCGACGATGAACCACATTGCAAACACGAAGGGCAAAACATTGGACACGATACTCTCGTTTGCCAAGAATACGACGCCCAAAAGCGTTGTAATAACGCCGTCTGCAAGGAACGCGCCACCGCCGACGATACCAGCACTTGTGAAGAACGCAGCGAGTTCCACAATACCCATTATCAAAACGAGCGCACCGACAATGTACGCAAACACCGTCATAGTGGTGTCAACAGGCAGCGCAAAGCACACGATGCCCGCCGCTATCATAAGTATACTTGCTATAAACCATAAAATTGTAGTTGACTTTTTCATATATCTGCCTCCGTTGTGCAATTATAGTCAAAAACACGCCTTTGTCAACCGCAAAAACTCAAAATCCACACGAAACCACAAAGTTGTTTCTTATTTCGACTTTTTACCCCAAGTGTTACTTATTATAATTTTAACGGATTAGAAGATAGTTTTTTGAATTAATAATTAATAGTTTTGGAATATTCCAAATAAAACAGAGTGTGCTGGCATATCCTCTAAATACAATACCCCCCTCTTTCCGGACACGCCGGCATTTCTAAAAATATTATTAAATACAACTTTCCCCCTTCCTCACGGTGTTTGGACTTCGGCGTTTGC